>ERZ1643247.16-NODE-16-length-231988-cov-9.511152_pt1 | contig 231988 bp, 236 predicted proteins | sample MGYA00579264_ERZ1643247 | MGnify/ENA primary metagenome ERZ1643247 (study PRJEB29033, sample SAMEA4952262) | chicken gut metagenome | biome: Broiler Chicken; feature: Gastrointestinal Tract; material: Caecum | place: Ireland | collected 2018 | study: Broiler... | reverse complement strand
AAAACGCTGGAAACACCAGTGTTTTCAAGGGGTATAGAAATTTTAACTGAGAAAAGGTAATTATTTCTGGAAGTTATTATTGCTTTCTTCTTTGGATATGGGATCGATCTCTCCATGCTTTGTCTGAGGGCTTTTCATCCGATATCCTATCTCTCTAAACTGATCTTTCTGGTGATCGGATGCTGCATTATTGCTCTTGGAGCTTATCTGGAAGTGATCGCTGATGTAGTCATGCTTCCGGGAGATGCTTTCGTCCGTGCTGTCGCGAAGGCTGTACATAAAGAATATGGCCAAACCAGGATGATTTCTGATATCAGTATGTCTGTTATAGCTGGAGCCATATGTCTTATTTTTCTTCACAAATTGTCAGGGGTCCGGGAAGGAACGATCCTGTCAGCTCTGCTCGTCGGAAATCTGGTAAAAATATATTCAAAACTTTTGCGAAATCTGGCAGAACAGTTACTGCCTGAAAAAGAACAGGAACGGCTCCTGGAATCTTCTGCTTCAAATGGAATACCGGAATACGTGATTACAATATCAAGGGAATATGGAAGCGGAGGCAGAGCGATCGGAAAGAATATAGCAAAAGCTTTGAATATTCCTTATTACGATACAGAATTGATCCATATGTTTGCTGAAAAAAGCGGCTATACAGAAGAGTTTGTCAAAAACAATGAAGAACAAATGTCTAAATTCCAGTATAATCTATATTCCTGGTATACACCTTCCATATCTGAAAGGGATATTTCACAGGTGGAACAGCTGTTCCATATCGAGAAAAAAGTAATCCATGAGATCGCGTCCAAAAGTTCCTGTGTGATCGTCGGCAGGCTGGCAAACTTTATTCTGGGTGATCGTGATAATACTTTTCATATTTTTATCAGCTCTGACCAGGATTCAAAGATCAGAAGGATCATGGAGCGAGACGGATTATCATTGGAAGATGCCCAGAAAAAGTCTTTGAAAGTGGACAAAGAACGTGCAACCCACTGCAGATATTTCACCCATAGGGAATGGGGAAAGGTGGATAATTATGACATCACTATCAAATCATCCCGATACGGAATCGAAAGAACCAGCAGTATTCTCACAGATATGATCCGCAGTTAAGTATCAGTATTGATGAATTTGACGGTTTTTTCGAAAAAAGCGGGATTTCTCCCAAAAAGGATCGCCGCCGTTTGACAAATAAAAGTGAATGTGCAATACTGATTCCTAAAAAAGAGATAAAAAAAGAGAACAGGAATGAGGCGATATTAATGAGAAAGAGAATTTTAAGCAGAGCCTGTGCGGCAGTGCTGATCGTGGGAGTTATGTTTGTGGGAGGCTGTAAAAATGCTGACACAGAAAATACAGCGCTCCAGACAGAAGAGACAGATACCAAGGCGCAGGCGGAAACGGCAGGAGAGACACAATATCCACTGACAATTACCGATGATCTTGGAAATGAAGTGGTGATAGAAGAGGAGCCAAAGCGGGTGATTTCTTTATCTCCGGCGAATACGGAGACCCTGTTTGCTCTGGGTGCAGATGATCAGATTGTAGGGAGGACAGATTACTGCAACTATCCAGAGGAGGCTTCAGAGGTGCCCTCCGTGGGAAGCTACTCTTCCCCCAATACAGAGTTGATTATCTCTATGGACGCAGATGTGATTTTTGCATCGGATTATATGGATGATTCCATCCGCAGCCAGGTGGAAAATGCCGGGGCGAAAGTGATTATTTTTGCAGCCAATGATATGGAAAGTGTCGAGTCAGACATTCTGACCGCCGGACAGGTGCTGAATCGGAATGACAAGGCAAAAGAAATCACAGACAACATGGAGAAAGAAATGACAGACCTGAGGGAGATTCTTTCTGCCAATACGGAAGAAAAGTCGGCTTTTATTGATCTGGGGGACTACTACAGTGCCGGCGAGGGCTCTCTACTTGGAAATATGCTGGAGGATATCGGCGTCCGTAATATTGCGGCGGATACGGGAGAGGCCTGGCCTCAGCTTTCTGTAGAAACGATTATTGAGGCGGATCCGGATGTATATATTTCTCTTTATACTTCTCCGGAGGAACTAAAGCAGGCGCCGGGACTTTCTTCTCTAGACTGTATCCAAAACGACCAGATTATCTATTATGATGGTCTTTCCCCCGAGGCAGACCTGATACAGCGTGCAGGCCCGAGGCTGGCAGAGGGAACCAGACTTCTGGCGGAACAGATTTATCCGGAACTGTTTTCATAAAAAAGGATCGGACAGTTTTGCGGAGGAATATGACTATGAAAGAAAAAAGGAAAAGAAGAATGCTGATTCTGGCGATCCCCGCCTGTCTTCTTTTGATCTGGCTGTGTACGGTCATGGGAGCGGCTTCCGTCTCCGCCGGTGAAGTGAACCGGATTCTGCTCCATGAGATTTTTCATCTGCCGGTAAGCATGGAAGGAATTTCGGAAGGGAGCATCGCAATCATACGGGATGTACGCCTCCCGCGGGTGCTTCTGGGATTTCTGACCGGAGCGGCCCTGTCGGTCTGCGGTGCCTGCTATCAGGGAATTTTCAAAAACCCTATGGCGGATCCTTATATTCTTGGAATTTCTTCAGGTGCGGCTCTGGGTGCCGCAATCGGGATTGTGCTTCATTTTTCTTCCAGCATGGCCGGACTGTCGGGGACGACACTTCTGGCCTTCGTGGGTTCTTTGCTGACGGTATTCCTGGTATATGTGATTTCCAGAAGAGGGAAGCGTGTGCCGGTTTCCAGCTTGCTTCTTTCGGGAATCGCTGTGAATCAGAGTCTGTCGGCCTTCATGTCACTGATGATGCTTTTTAACCAGCAGAGTATGGATCAGATCATGTTTTGGACCATGGGAAGCCTGAATGGAAAAGGCTGGAATCAGATTCTGTCCATACTCCCTTATGTACTGGTGGGGATCGTACTTTTGATGACTTCAGCCCGGGAACTTGATATTCTGCTGATGGGAGAAGAAACCGCTGTACAGCTGGGAGTAAATGTGGAGGCGGTAAAGAAAAAGATTCTGATCGTGTCCAGCATTGTCACGGCGGCGGTGGTGTCAGCCACAGGCATTATCGGCTTTGTGGGCCTTCTTGTCCCTCATGTGGTGCGGCTGTTCACAGGGCCGAAGCACCGGCTTTTAATGCCGGTGTCTCTTGTGTTTGGCGGTACCTTTTTGATTCTCTGTGATACCTTTGCCAGGAGCATTCTGACTCAGGAGATTCCGGTGGGCATCATTACAGCAGCCTGCGGCGGTCCTTTTTTCCTCTATCTTTTGTGGAAATCCAGGAAGGGAGGGACTGTATAGTGAAAAAACAGATGCTTCAGATTCAGGAGGCCTGTGCAGGCTATGAAGAACAGGAAGTCTTAAAAGGTGTGAGTTTTTCTGTGTCCAGAGGAGAATTCGCCGCTTTGATAGGTTCCAATGGCGCAGGAAAATCCACTCTGCTCCGGTGTATTTCCGGACTTCTGCCCCTTAAAAGCGGAAACATTGAGATATGCGGGAAGGATACGGGGAAATTATCTGCAAAGGAACGGGCGAGATTAGTGGCTGTAGTGCCCCAGTCTTATGAGATGGAGTATGCTTTTACCGTGGAGGATGTTGTCTCCATGGGCCGTTATCCCTATCACAGCTTTGGAAAAAGGGAGACCCAGGAAGATATACAGGCTGTCCGTCAGGCTATGGAAGATACCAATACGCTGGAGTTTTGCGGACGGCTCTACAGTGAACTCAGCGGAGGAGAGAAGCAGCGGGTGATCCTGGCCCGTGCTCTGGCTCAGCAGCCGGAAATCATCCTTCTGGACGAGCCCACTTCTGCCCTGGATCTGCGTCATCAGACGGAAGTTATGGAGCTTATCACCCGGTTGAACCGGGAGCAGAATATGACGGTGCTGGCAGTGCTCCACGACGTGAATATGGCGTCCCGTTATTGCAGCCGTATGATCCTTCTGGGAGAGGGAAGGGTGGCAGCGGATGGCAGCCCTTCGGAGGTGGTGACCAAAAAGAACATGGAGGAGCTTTACCAGATGAAGGTTCTGATACGGGAAAATCCTCTGTATGGCAAGCCGGAGATTACACCGGTAAGGGTGCTGCGTGAAGAGCGGACGGACTATCCCATACGGATTCACGTGATCTGCGGCGGAGACGGGGCGGTGAAGATCATTGAGGAACTGGAGGAACGGGGCTACCTTTTGAGTGCCGGCGTGGTGAATGAAGGCAGTGATGACTGTGCTATCTGCCGCGCTCTGAAGATTCCTCATGTGGAGATCCCGCCTTTTACCCCGGTGACTCCGGAGGATCAGAGAAAAAATTTAAAGATGATGGAAGACGCAGAGGTAGTGCTGATATCGGACATACCTTTTGGTCAGGATAACCTGGCGAATCTCGATGGACTGGAGCAGATTAAAGGAGAGATTTTCTTTCATAAAAATGCTCTGAGCAACGATTATACAGGCGGAAAGCTGGTGGAGCGGCTGGAAGAACTGGGACAAAAAAAGAAAGTGATCTATTTCGGCGATCATGATGAGTTTTTAAAGAGGCTGAGTCTCTGCCGGACAGAGGGCAGCAAAAAAGTAAAGGAGGAACCATGCGGATAGCGACACTCCCAACAGGGGATCCTGTTCATCGGTATGAAAAATGTATCGTAGTGGCCTTTGGAGGCAAACGCAGGGTGTTAAGCACCTGTCCCTTCCACGGCGGATACCGGGAGGACCTTACGGCTGTTTTTAATAATGACATCAATCAGGGGCCGGGAATGGAATGCCGGATGCTTTCGGAGGATTACGAGGAGCACATCAAGCTGATGGCAAAGAAGCTTGGTCTTGACCCGGACACCAGCACCGGAATGGCTACGGCTGCGAGTATGGAAAATGTCTCGATACAGACGGAGCAGAGCGGAAATACGATCGTCACGGCTGTGGTCACAGGCGGAATTGAAAATAATGCGGGCAGGGCAGGAGATCCGGCTTCCTGGGATGAGGCGGAAGAGAAGAAAAGCCCGGTCAGAGCCGGGACGATCAATATTATGTTGTTTTTCAATGTGGATCTGACCGAGGGAGCCCTCCCCCGGGCTCTTGTCACCTGCACAGAGGCTAAGACGGCAGCCATTCAGGAGCTTCTGGCGCCCAGCCGTTATTCCATGGGGCTGGCTACAGGCTCCGGGACCGATGGAACCATTGTGGTCTGCAACGCGGAGGCGGAACTTCGCCTGACCAATGCCGGCAAACACAGCCGGCTGGGAGAACTGATCGGAAAGGCGGTAAAGCGGGCGGTGAAAGAGGCTTTGAAACTGCAGACCGGCCTGTCTCCGGAAAGCCAGCATCATGTTCTGAAGCGGGTGGACCGGTTTGGTATCACGGAAACAGATCTCTGGGAGAACTGCAGGAACAGGGAACTTAGCCGGGCAGACTTCTCGGACCGGCTGTACCGGATCGGCCAGCGGGGAGATCTGACAGCGTCAGTCTCTCTTTATGTCCATCTGATGGATCAGCTGGCTTGGGGGCTTTTGGCGCCTGAGGAGGCCTGGACATCAGGGCGCAAGGTACTGAATATGATGACGGATATGGAAGATATAAATATGGAAAGAGAAGCGGAACCTGCGAAAACAGCAGATGCCGCAGATTCTGCCGTCATGCTGAACGATATGATTGGAGCGTTGAAGGAGACGCTGTGCAGGATTGTCTGCTGCCAGTATAGAATGAAAAAAGGAATGAAGAAAAATGATAAGACTGATGAATATGACAGACTGCCGCCGGGATGAAGAGCGTTTCCAAAACGGACAGAGTGTGGCAGAATTTCTGCAGAGGCAGAACTTGGACGGGCTGGAGCTGATGCATCTTCCGGGCGGAGAGCCTTCTTTTTTTCAAACGGAAAATGTCAAGGGACTGCATCTGAGAAATTGGTACGACTGGGTAGATCTGTGGAATGGGAATCTGGAAAATCTGCTGCGGGAATACGAGACGCTGGATCAGATTCGGGAAATCTACGGCGGTCTGGGGCGAGACAGGATTTTGAAACCTTTGCAGACGGATCTGGAATTGGCCCGGCGCTTTCATGTCTCTTATGTAGTATTTCATGTCTGCGATGTGAAGAACACAGAATTTTTTACCAACCATCTCCTTCATACCGACGAGGAGGTTGTGGACGCGGCGGCAGAGCTCATTAATGAGCTGCTGGATGGAAAGCCCTTTGAATTTGAATTTCTTATGGAAAATCTTTGGTGGCCGGGGCTTACCATGACCCGGCCGGAGATAACAGAACGCCTTTTGGAACAGGTGCATTATCCCAGAAAGGGAATTATGTTGGATACGGGTCATCTGATGCACACAAATCTGGAATTGTCTACTGAGGAAGAGGCCATAGATTATGTGTTGGAGCAGATAGAAAAGCATGGAAAGCTGACTGCCTATATCCGGGGTATTCATCTGAATCAAAGCCTTACAGGCAGCTATGTAAAAGAATTCTTATCCCATAAAGACGAGATGCCATCCAGCCACAGGGAACGGGATGCGGCCTGCTATGAGCATGTGTTCCGGATTGATCCTCATCTGCCCTTCACCAGCCATCGGGCTTTGGAACTCGTGGAGGCTGTGCAGCCGGAATATCTCACTTATGAGTTCATATCCAGCAGCAGGGAGGAACTGGAGGAAAAGATCCGCCAACAGAACCGGACCCTGATTTCTTGATTTTTTCTTATTGCAGGATTTCAGGCATTTTGCTATAATTGAAGCTGTTTATAATTTGAACGAAAACATGTGGAAACCAAAAGATTCGCAGTGAAATATGCGAATTTTTTAACGATTAAGGAGAAAGATTAGTAGAATGCCAAACCAGGAAAAGAGAATAGAAGAGAGTGAAATCTTTAAAAACGCGCCATTGGAAGAGCCGGCGCGCCAGTACTATTTTATAGAGCAGGCCAGAGAATTAGTGAAAAAACAAAGTGAAGAACTGGGACGTCCCCTGACCTTTTGTTGTGTTACCTTCGGCTGCCAGATGAACGCCAGAGATTCCGAAAAACTGACAGGGATTCTGGAGCAGGTGGGATATGTGACCAGTGAGGATGAGAACGCGGATTTTGTGCTTTATAATACCTGCACTGTGCGGGAGAATGCCAATCTGCGTGTCTACGGACGGCTGGGACACTTGCACAGCCTGAAGAACAAGAATCCGCACATGCGCATTGGCCTGTGTGGCTGTATGATGCAGGAATCCCATGTGGTGGAAAAAATCAAAAAAAGTTATCCCTTTGTGGATCTGGTGTTTGGAACACACAACCTGTATAAATTTCCGGAACTTCTGACCACCATGCTGCTGAATAACCGCATGATTGTGGATATCTGGAAGGAGACGGATCAAATCGTGGAGGATCTCCCGGCTGACCGGAAATATCCCTTCAAATCGGGTGTCAATATTATGTTCGGCTGCAATAATTTCTGCAGTTACTGTATTGTGCCTTATGTGAGGGGAAGGGAGCGAAGCAGAGAACCAAAGGCGATTATCCGTGAAATCGAACGGCTTGTGGCGGATGGTGTGAAGGAAGTAATGCTTCTAGGACAGAATGTGAATTCCTATGGAAAGACCCTGGAACACCCCATCACCTTTGCCGAGCTTTTGGAGGAGATCGAGAAGATCGAAGGTCTTGAGAGGGTCCGGTTCATGACTTCCCATCCGAAGGATCTCTCTGACGAGCTGATCGCAGTGATGGCAAAGAGTCAAAAAATCTGTCATCATCTGCACCTGCCCCTTCAGTCTGGAAGCAGCCGCATCTTAAAAGAAATGAACCGCAGATACGATCAGGAGAGATACCTGAATCTCGTGGAAAAGATCCGCGGTGCGGTCCCGGATATTTCGCTGACCACGGATATCATCGTGGGATTTCCCGGCGAGACGGAAGAAGATTTCCAGGAGACCTTAAAAGTGGTGGAGCAGGTGGGGTATGACACAGCTTTCACCTTTATCTATTCCAAGAGAAGCGGAACACCTGCTGCGTCCATGGAGAATCAGGTTCCGGAAGATGTGATCAAAGATAGGTTTGACCGTCTGCTGAGCCTGGTACAGGAGAAAGGTCGGCAGGCATCCTCCCGGTTCCTGGGAACGGTGCAGGAAGTTCTGGTGGAAGAAAAAAGCCGGACCGCACCGGGAATGCTCACAGGAAGGATGGGACAGAATCTCCTGGTACACTTCCCCGGAGATCCTTCTCTGATCGGAGAGATGATTCCGGTACGGCTGAACGAATGCAAAGGCTTTTATTATATAGGAGAGAAAATCTGATATGGCTTTATCACCAATGATGCAGGAGTATGTAAAGACAAAAGAAGAATATAAAGACTGTATCCTGTTTTACCGTCTGGGGGATTTCTATGAAATGTTCTTTGACGATGCGCTGACGGCGTCAAAAGAGCTGGAAATCACGCTGACAGGAAAAGATTGCGGTCTGGAGGAAAGGGCACCCATGTGTGGTGTCCCTTATCATGCTGCGGATACTTATGTGAATAAACTGATTGAGAAAGGGTATAAAGTCGCCATCTGCGAACAGGTCAGCGATCCAAAGACCACCAAAGGACTGGTGAAACGGGAGGTCATCCGGGTGGTGACTCCAGGTACGGTTCTGGACGCGGTTTCTCTGGATGAGACGAAAAATAATTATATTATGTCAATCGTATTCACAGAGGATCATTTTGGATGTGCCATTGCGGATATCACCACGGGAGATTGTTATGTGACGGAAATCGACCGCACGCAGAAGATGCTGGATGAGATCAATAAATTCACACCGGCGGAGATCATCTGCAACGACTCTTTCCTGATGAGCGGGGTGGATACCGATGATCTGAAGAACCGGCTGAATATCTATGTGAATTCTCTGGAGTCCTGGCATTTCGATCAGGACACCTGTGAGCGGGCCTTGAAGGACCATTTTCATGTGAGTACGCTGGAAGGAATCGGGCTGAAGGATTATGACAGTGGAATGATTGCCTCAGGAGCACTGTTTTTATATCTGACAGAGACACAGAAGTCTGCCATGAGTCATATGACTTCCATTCACCCTTATTCGGCAGATAAATATATGCTCATCGACAGTTCCAGCAGAAGAAACCTGGAGCTTGTGGAGACCTTGCGGGAGAAACAGAAAAGAGGTTCCCTTCTGTGGGTTCTGGATAAGACCCGGACTGCCATGGGCGCCAGAACACTGCGTTCCTATGTGGAGCAGCCGCTGATTGACAAAAACGCGATTGAAGAACGGCTGGACGCTATCGAAGAATTGAATAAAAATGCCCTTCTGCGGGAAGAGATTCGAGAATATTTAGGTCCCATCTATGACCTGGAGCGACTGGTGAGCAGAATCAGCTACAAATCTGCCAATCCCAGGGATCTGGTGGCTTTTCGTTCCTCCCTGCACATGCTTCCTTATATCAAAGATCTTCTCAAAGAGTTCCACTCTTCGCTTCTCACACAGATTTTCCAGGATCTGGATGCCATGGAAGATCTGGAAGACCTGGTGGTAAGGGCGATTGTGGAGGAGCCTCCCCTTGCCATGAAGGATGGCGGCATCATCCGGGAAGGATACAACGAGGAAGTGGATCAGTACCGCCGTTCCAAATCCAAGGGAAAACAATGGCTGAGCCAGCTGGAAGCCAAGGAAAGGGAGCGCACAGGCATCAAGACCATGAAAGTGAAGTACAACCGGGTATTTGGTTATTATCTGGAAGTGACCAATTCTTTCAAAGATCTGGTGCCGGAAGATTATATCCGAAAACAGACGTTAGTCAATGCAGAGCGTTACGTAACCCCGGAGCTGAAAGAGCTGGAAAATCTGATTCTGGGGGCGGAAGACAAGCTCTATGCCCTGGAGTATGAGTTGTTCTGCCAGGTGCGGGACGCTGTGGGAAAAGAAGTTGTGAGAATTCAGAAAACCGCCAAAGCGGTGGCGACTTTGGACGCTATTCTTTCTCTGGCTCTGGTGGCTGAGAGAAATAACTATGTACGTCCGAAAATCAATACCACAGGTGTGATCGATATCAAAAATGGCCGTCATCCGGTGGTGGAACAGATGATTGAAAATGACATGTTCATTGCCAATGACACCTATCTGGACAATCATAAGAAAAGGATTTCTGTCATTACGGGTCCGAATATGGCGGGAAAATCTACCTATATGAGACAGACGGCACTGATCGTCCTGATGGCACAGCTGGGAAGCTTTGTACCGGCTGAGAAAGCAAATATCGGAATTGTGGACCGGATCTTTACCCGGGTGGGGGCCTCCGATGACCTGGCCAGCGGCCAGAGTACATTCATGGTGGAGATGACAGAAGTGGCGAACATCCTCAGAAACGCAACATCCCAAAGTCTTCTGATATTGGATGAGATCGGCCGCGGCACCAGTACTTTTGACGGCCTGTCCATCGCATGGGCGGTGATTGAACACATCAGCAATCCGAAACTTCTGGGAGCCAAGACATTGTTTGCCACCCATTATCATGAGCTGACGGAACTGGAGGGCAAGATTCTCGGTGTGAATAATTACTGTGTGGCAGTAAAAGAAAAGGGAGACGACATTGTCTTCCTGCGTAAGATTGTGAAAGGCGGCGCGGACAGAAGCTACGGAATCCAGGTGGCCCGGCTGGCCGGAGTGCCGGAATCGGTGCTGAAACGGGCGAAGGAACTGGCCGATGAGCTTGTGGCCTCAGATATCACCGCTGCCGTGCGGGATCTGACCGAGCCGAAGAAGAAAAATAAATTCACCTATGATCAGGTGGATATGGAACAGATGTCCTTGTTTGACACGGTTCAGGATGATGACATCATCGCGGAGATCCGGGATCTGGATGTGACGAACCTGACTCCGATGGATGCCCTGAATTTCCTGTACCGCCTGCAAAACAAGATCAAAAACCGTTGGTAAAGAGGGATGACCATGAGAAAAATTGCGGTTCTGGACAAAAATACCATAGATAAAATCGCTGCGGGGGAGGTGGTGGAACGCCCTTCCTCAGTGGTGAAAGAACTGACAGAGAATGCCATCGATGCCGGGGCGACTGCCGTGACCGTGGAGATCAAAGAAGGGGGAAAATCCCTGATCCGGATTACAGACAATGGTTCCGGAATCGAGAAAGAACAGGTTCCTCTGGCTTTTGTCCGCCATGCCACCAGCAAGATTGAGCGGGTGGAGGATTTGGAACACATCGCGTCCCTGGGCTTTCGGGGTGAGGCGCTCTCCAGCATTGCAGCCGTGTCCCAGGTGGAACTGATCACGAAGACTCCTTCCTCCATCACTGGCGTGCGGTATGTGATTGAAGGCGGGGAGGAGAAATCTCTGGAGGAAATCGGAGCCCCGGAGGGGACCACCTTTTTGGTGCACAATCTGTTTTACAATGTGCCGGCCAGAAGTAAATTTCTGAAGACCGCAGTCACAGAGGGCAGTTATGTGAGCAGTCTGATGGAACAGATGGCCTTATCTCACCCGGAGATTTCGTTTAAATACATTGTCAACGGACAGGTGAAACTGCACACTTCCGGCAATTACAACCGCAGGGATGTGATTTATCAGATCTATGGCAGGGAGATCACCAGGGAGCTTCTGGAAGTCAATTATGAGAATGAATTTCTGAAAATCACCGGCTACATCGGCAAGCCCAGCGTGAGCCGGGGAAACCGGAATTTTGAGAATTATTATATCAATGGCCGGTTTGTAAAAAACAAGATCATCTCCAAGGCCATAGAAGATGCCTACAAAGGTTATCTGATGCAGCATAGTTTTCCTTTTGCGTCTCTGCAGATTGAGATGACTGGCAATGACCTGGATGTGAACGTACATCCTGCGAAGATGGAAGTCCGTTTCTCCGATGGACAGAAAGTCTATGACTGGATCTTCCAGGCGATTTCGCAGACCCTGAAAGGAAAGGAAATGATCCCGGAGGTCCAGGCAGGGCAGGAGAAAGAAGAAGCCAAGGACAGTCCAAAGATGAAACCGGGACAGATCCCGGAACCTTTTGAAGTCCGGCAGATTCAGAAAATCCGGGAAGAGGCGCCCAAGAGAAACCGGTGGGAGATGCTGGACGCGCGGATGCAGGAAAATTCTCCAGTTTTGAAACCCAATGAGGAGATCCTGTTCCAGAAAAGGGAGGCATCCGTTCCCATAACAGAGCCAAAGATTCTGCCCCAAGTGAGCCAGGAACCTTCCCGGGAAATACAAATCGAAAAACCAACGATGGAGGAAGAACAGATAGTCCCGAAACAGAAAGTTCCGAAAACGGAGTCTGAGGAACAGCAGCTGAATCTGTTTGAGACCCGTATGCTGTCAGAGAAGGCGCGAAGCCAGCACCGGCTCATCGGTCAGCTTTTTGAGACTTACTGGCTGGTGGAATATGAGGACAAATTTTATATTATCGATCAGCACGCAGCCCATGAGAAAGTGCTCTATGAGAAAATCGTCCGCCAGTATCAGGAAAAGGAGATTCTCTCCCAGTATCTGAGTCCGCCTCTTCTGGTGAGCCTGACTATGCAGGAAGCCACTTTGCTGGAGGAACATCAGGATCTGTTTCGCAGATTTGGATTTGAGATTGAACCTTTCGGGGGAAAGGAGTACAGCATTCATGCGGTGCCCGTAGATCTGTACGGGTATACAGAGGGACAGTTGTTTGTGGAGATGCTGGATGAACTGGAACGGGACGGAAAGATTTCGGCGGAAATCTTCGCGGGACGCATGGCCACCATGGCCTGCAAGGCAGCCGTGAAGGGAAACAACCGTCTGTCCCCGGCGGAGGCCAATCAGCTGATCGATCAGCTTTTGACCCTTGAGAATCCGTATCACTGTCCCCATGGCAGACCAACCATTATCGCTATGACCCGGACAGAGATTGAGAAGAAATTTAAGAGAATCGTATAGACAGGTGAGGAAAAATGAGACGACCGTTAGTGGTATTGACAGGGCCGACGGCAGTGGGCAAGACCAGTCTGTCCATCGGACTTGCCAAGGCATTGGATGCCGAGATCATCTCGGCGGATTCCATGCAGGTTTATAAATATATGGATATCGGTTCCGCGAAGATCCGCCCCTGGGAGATGCAGGGAGTGCCTCATCACCTTGTGGATGTTCTGGACCCGCGGGAAGAATTTCATGTGGTGCGTTTTCAGCAGATGGCGAAAGAGGCCATGGAACAGATCTATTCCAGAGGAAAGATTCCCCTTCTGGTGGGAGGAACCGGCTTTTACATTCAAGCGGTAACCCGGGACATTGATTTCTCCCAGGAGGGAGAGGACAGCCCTTTCCGCAGGGAGCTGGAAGCGCTCGCCAGGGAAAAGGGGGCAGAGTATCTGCACAGCCGGCTGGCACAGGTGGATGAAGAAAGCGCCAGAAAGATTCATCCCAATAATGTCAAGCGGGTGATCCGTGCCCTGGAATTCTATGAAGAGAACCACTATCCGATTTCCCTTCACAACCAGCAGGAGAAGGAAAAGGAATCCCCGTACAATCTGGCCTATTTTGTCTTGAATGCTCCCAGAGATCTTCTCTACCGGCGCATTGACCAGAGGGTGGATCAGATGGTGGAAGAAGGACTTCTCGATGAAGTACGGTATCTGAAAGACATGGGATGCGACCGCAGTCTGGTATCCATGCAGGGACTGGGATATAAGGAGATTCTTGCGTACCTGGAGCAGGAGATTTCCTTTGAGGAAGCCATCCGTATTTTAAAGAGGGATACGAGACATTTTGCCAAGCGTCAGATTACCTGGTTCAAGCGGGAAAAAGATGTAATCTGGATGGACAAGGAAAAATATGATTATGATGAGGACCGGATTCTGGCAGATATGCTGAAAATCTGTGAGGAGAAAAGGATTTTGGAGAGGACGATATGATGAGAGAGATGTATGAACGCCTGGGAATCAGTTCCCAGGTCTATGACTTTGGACAGACCATTATCAAGGATTTGAGGGAACGCTTTGATAAAATCGACGAGACAGCAGAGTACAATCAGATGAAGGTGCTGGCCGCTATGCAGAAAAACCGGGTCAGCGAGGCCTGCCTGGGAACATCCACCGGCTACGGCTACAACGATTTGGGAAGGGATACTCTGGAGCAGGTATATGCAGATACCTTTCACGCGGAGGCAGCATTGGTCCGTCCGCAGATTGCCTGCGGAACCCATGCTCTGGCCATTGCTCTGTTTGGAAACTTAAGACCGGGAGATGAGCTTTTGTCCATCGCCGGCAAGCCTTACGATACCCTGGAGGAAGTGATAGGAATCCGGCCGTCCAGCGGTTCTCTGGCTGAGTATGGGATCACTTACCGCCAGGTGGATCTTCTGGAGGATGGAAGCTTCGACTATCCGGCTATCCGGGAGGCCATCAATGAGAGAACCAAACTGGTGACCATTCAGCGCTCCAAGGGATATCAGACTAGACCTTCCTTCTCCGTACAGCAGATCGGGGAGGCCATCACCTTTGTAAAACAGTGCAGGAAAGATCTGGTCTGTATGGTAGACAACTGTTACGGGGAATTCGTGGATGTGATTGAGCCCACCGATGTGGGGGCAGATCTGATGGTCGGTTCTCTGATCAAGAATCCGGGAGGCGGACTGGCTCCCATCGGCGGATATATTGTAGGAAAGAAAGAATTGGTGGAAAATGCGTCCTACCGTATGACTTCCCCGGGGCTTGGCATGGAAGTGGGGGCAACCTTAGGGGTCAATCAGTCCTTTTATCAGGGATTTTTCCTGGCGCCCATGGTGGTAAAGGGTGCGCTGAAAGGTGCTATTTTCGCGGCCAACGTCTATGAGAAGCTGGGATTTCCGGTGGTGCCAGACGGCAGGGAACCCCGTCAGGATATCATTCAGGCTGTGACACTGGGAACTCCGGAAGGTGTGGTTGCCTTTTGCAAGGGAATCCAGGCGGCGGCGCCCGTGGACAGCTATGTGGATCCAGAGCCCTGGGACATGCCCGGCTATGACAGCCAGGTCATCATGGCCGCAGGTGCTTTTGTACAGGGATCTTCCATCGAGCTGAGCGCAGACGGTCCCATGAAGCCTCCTTATGCGGTCTATTTTCAGGGAGGACTGACCTGGGAACATGCAAAACTTGGAATTTTGAAATCTCTTCAGAAACTGATTGACGAGAAACTTGTGGTACTTCCATAGGAGGAATGACAATGTCCCATCCAGTATCGATTCTAGTGATTGGAGGCGGTGCCTCCGGTCTAATGGCGGCGATTTTCGCTGCCAGAGAGGGTGCCCAGGTGACCCTCTTGGAGCATGAACAAAGTTTTGGAAAAAAGCTTTTGGCTACAGGAAACGGAAGATGCAATCTTACCAATGTTCAGATTCACCCGGATTCTTACCGGGGGACACACCCGGAATTTGCCCTGCATGTGATCCGTCATTTTGACAACCGGCAGACCATCTCCTTTTTCTCGAAACTTGGAATTTACACCAAGAACCAGGAGGGACGCCTCTATCCTCACAGCCAGCAGGCTTCCAGCGTCCGGGATGTACTTCAGATGGAGGCCAGATACCGTAAGGTGAAGATGAAGACCTGCGAAAATGTAAGAGAGGTACGCTATGAGAAGGGTCAGTTCCATGTGAAAACCGACGGATGGACCTATCACAGTGACCGGGTGATTCTGTGTACGGGATCGCCGGCTTCCAATATTGCCGGAGCCGATGACAGCGGCTATGCTCTGGCACAGATGCTGGGACATAGGATCGTCAAACCGATGCCGGCATTGGTTCCTCTTCGCTGTGAGGGAAACTGGTTTTCCTCCTGGGCGGGTGTCCGTGTGGATGGTCAGGTCACTTTGCTGGTCAACGAAAAACCGATGGTGTCGGAGAGCGGAGAACTTCAGATGACAAAATACGGGGTCTCTGGAATCCCCATTTTCCAGATCAGCCGTTATGCCGTGAGGGCCCTGGAAGCCGGAGCCAGGACGGAGCTGGAGATTGATTTTCTTCCGGAATTTGAAAACAAAACACTGGCCTCTTTTTTGAATATGCGAAAAGAGCAGTGTCCCTATAAGAGTGATAAGGAACTCCTGTGCGGCCTGTTTCCAGACAGACTGATTCCCATCTTATTGAAGGCGGGATATCCAGAAAGCCTGAAGCATCTGCGCCTTGTGGTACAGAGCGCGCATTCCATGGAGAGCGCCCAGGTCTGCTGCGGCGGTGTGGATGTGGAACAGGTGGATCCGCGTACTATGGAATCTCTGATTTGCCCGGGACTTTATTTCGCCGGGGAGATCCTGGATATCGACGGAGCCTGCGGAGGCTATAATCTGCAGTTTGCCTGGTCTACAGGAGCTCTTGCCGGACAGCATGCGGCTGTAGGAGGGCAAAGCCAATTATCGAAAAAGAGGCAAAATTGAATAGCGTGACATAGATGCATCCATATATTTCTGTTATACTTTTCTCAAAGAAACAGAGCGAGAAATTTGTAAAGGGGAATCATAAATGAATATAATAGGATTTTGGGCATGTGGCGTTTTGGTTATTCCTTTTGGAATTGTGGGAATTCTATTTGCAATATTTAAAGAGAAAGCGACTAAATTTGTTGCAGGATTTAATTCTTTATTTAAAGAGGAACAAGCTCTATATGATAAAGCTTATATTTCACGTGATATAAGAAATCAATGTTTTATTTGGTCTGGTATAATGTTAATCGGTGCAATATTATCTTATTTTATAACACCATATATGGCTATTTTTGCCTTTATAATATGGCTGTTTTTGTTTCTTAAGGATGTTCACTGGGATAATCATAAAGCTTTTGAAAAATATTTGCTGAAAAAATCTTAAGTTGTCGAAGATGTACTCTGAGATTTTTAGAGTTTCATTAGAGTTTAAACTGCTATATAACAGATATAGAAGGGAAGAACAAGAATGAAATCAAGAAAAAAATCAAGAAGAGGACTTCGGTTCGCGGCGGCTTTGCTGAGCATGGGAATTCTGTGTCTGTGCGTCGCCGGGTTTGTCACCAGCCAAAGCGGGCTGTCATCTGCTGTGAGCCTGCCTTTTGGCCTGGGAACAAGTCAGGCAGATACTTCACTTGGCTGGAATTTGATTCTGGTCAACAAAGATCACCGCATTCCTGCCAACTACAAGGTGGACCTGGTGGAGCTCTCCAATGGAGAGAAAGTAGACTCCAGAATCTACCCGGAACTTCAGTCGATGTTCGATGATGCGAGGGCTGATGGGCTGGCGTTGTTTGTCCGGGAAGGTTACCGGACCCGAAAAGAACAAGAACAGATTATGGACGAGAGAGTGGTGCAGTACCAGGCACAGGGATATTCCAAGGCAGAAGCAGGAAAGCTCGCCAGGGAATATGTCGCAGTTCCGGACACCAGTGAACACCAGCTGGGGCTGAGCGTGGACATCAACGCCGACACCAGCAAGTGTTCCTCGGACGCCGTCTACAACTGGCTTGCCGAGAATGCCTGGAAATATGGATTTATCAAACGCTATCCTGCTGATAAAGTGGACATTACCGGCATCAGCAACGAACCCTGGCATTACCGATATGTGGGCAAAGAAGCCGCACAGGAAATGCAGCAAAGCGGGATGTGCCTGGAAGAGTATGTGAAAGAAAAGGAGACAAGCTAATCAATCTTCTTTTCCAACAACACCAGGTTTACTCCCTGGATGCCGTTAAACGTGCAGGGGAGAATGTCAATCTCTTTGTACTGCAGTTTCTGATAAAACCGGCGGGCACGGGTATTTTTCTCATTGGTGTCGATGCGCAGATAAGAGCATCCCTGCTGCCGGGCATACTCTTCGTAAAATCTGGCGAAAGCCTGGCCAAGTCCCTGGCTCTTGACTTCGGGGTGGATCACCAGGGTATGCATGACCATCACCTGATCTTCAGATGCGGGATACTGCCAGTGGGCCTTTTTGTAGATATCCACCTGGATCTGATTCAAGATTGCGGTTCCGACAATCCGGCCTTCCTGTTCTTCCACAAAGAGATCTCCTCTTTGGAGGGCTTGAAGGGCAGTAGATCGTTCCGGATATACGCCTCGTTGCCAGCCAATGCAAACTTCCCCATTCTCTTCCGCAGAATGGATTTTTTCATAGATAACGGCCACCTCATCCAGATCTTTCAAGGTGGCTTTTCGAATGGTCAGATTCATGACAGATTCCCTCCTCAATCCAGATAGTCTTTTTCGCAGTCTTTACAGGAGCCCTCCAGGCCGCAGTGGAAGTGAAGCATGGTATCGGGAACCCGGGTACAGGTTGCCCTGGCGTATTCCACGGTGTGTTTTGCTTTTTTCTGTGTTCTGGGACAGTAGACCTCATATTCTCTGGTATATTTTTCAGCCATCTTATTCACCTCAGTTTTTCTTTTTGTTGTATCATATCACGATCCTGAAAAACCTGCAAAGAAAAAGTCAGGATTCCAAAAAGAAGATACCCTCTTGTCCCTGAAAAAAGTTTGCGTTATACTTAGTTACTGAAACACAAAAAAGAACCGATTCTTTTTTATGAGAAAGGATGTAAGTGATGATTCGACTGAATCAGGTATCCATGCCCATCTCGCACAGCGAGGAGGCCTTGGAGAAAAAAATACGGAAGCTTCTCCGTCTGAACAGCCAGGAACCTCTTTCCTATGAAATTGAGAGACGTTCTTTGGATGCCAGGAATCCAAAGGAGAAAGTATTTCGCTATACTCTGGATGTGACCGTAAAAAATGAGAAGAAAATCCTGAAAAAAGTTAAAAATAATAATATTATGTCAACTGAACACAAGCGCTATCATTTTCCACCCTGCGGGGAGGAGTCACTCAGACATCGGCCAGTCATCGTGGGAGGCGGGCCGGCAGGGCTTTTCTGCGGATGGTATCTGGCCCATGCGGGATACCGCCCTTTGATTCTGGAGAGAGGCCAGACAGCCAGAGAGCGGAAGAAAACCGTAGAAACTTTCTGGGAGACAGGAACGCTGCAACTCAATTCCAATGTTCAGTTCGGAGAAGGAGGAGCGGGGACTTTCTCAGATGGAAAACTCAACACTCTGGTGAAAGATCCTTCCGGGAGAAACAAAGAGGTGCTGCGAAGATTTGTAAAGGCTGGAGCGCCAAAAGAAATTCTCTACGAACAGAAGCCGCATCTTGGCACAGATCTTCTGGTCCCCATCGTGGAGACTCTCCGCAGACAGATTGAGTCCATGGGCGGGGAATTTCGTTTTGAGACACAGGTTACCGATCTGAGGCTGGAGGATGGCCGTCTGACGGGTGTGGTTCTCAGAGGAGGAGAGGAGATTCCTGCTCAGGTGTGTGTCCTTGCCATTGGACATAGTGCCAGGGATACTTTCGCCATGCTCCACGAGCGGAAGATTCCCATGGAGCCCAAGGCTTTTGCCGTGGGGGTGCGTATGGAACATCCCCAGGAACTGATTAATCAGGCCCTGTATGGGGAGAAGGAGAATCCCTATCTGGGTGCGGCCAGTTACAAAGTGACACATCAGACAGACACCGGCCGCGGAGTCTACAGCTTCTGTATGTGCCCGGGAGGCTATGTGGTGAACGCTTCCTCGGAAGAAGGAATGCTGGCGGTCAATGGAATGAGCTATCAGGCAAGAGATTCCCGCAATGCCAACAGTGCCCTCATTGTCACAGTCCGGCCGGAGGATTTCGGGGAACCAGGTGTCCTGGGCGGTGTGGCTTTTCAGCGGAAGCTGGAAAAGGCAGCCTATGAAGCCGGCCGCGGGAAAATTCCTGTGCAGACATTCGGTGATTTCTGTGCAGGACAAAAAAGCAGGATCTTAGGAGAAATGCGTCCCTGTATGAAAGGCGGCTGGGCCCTTGCCAATGTACGGGCGATTCTGCCGGACTTTGTGGGAGACGCCATTGAAGAGGGAGTCTATGCCTTCGACCGGAAGATTCGTGGATTCGCCTCCTATGACGCCTTGGTGAGCGGGGTGGAGAGCCGTACCTCGTCCCCGGTGCGGATTCTCAGAGGAAATGATCTTCAAAGTGAGATTTTGGGGATTTATCCCTGCGGAGAGGGAGCCGGTTACGCGGGAGGTATCACCTCGGCTGCCATGGACGGAATCAAGGTGGCAGAGGCTATCGCGCGAAAATATGCCGCCTTGGGAGAGAAAATGTGAAATCTTTTTAAATTCCCGAGGGAGTGTGTACATCCCCTGTTTTTTGTGCTAGAATGTAAGATGCGATTTTCCTACATAGACGGAAGAGAGTGGGAAGGAGCATTTATGATCAAAGAAAAACCACAGGCGGAGAGACCTTATGAGAAATGTCTTGAGAAAGGGGTCAAGAGCCTGTCGGATTCGGAACTTCTGGCAGTGATTCTGCGCAGCGGCACCGCCGGTCTGGATTGTGTGCAGATGGCCTCAGAAGTTTTGAAGCGGTCGAAACCGCCTTATGAAGGCCTTCTGGGCCTGTATCATCTGTCGCTTCCCGAGTTGATGGAGATTCCGGGGATCGGACAGGTGAAAGGAGTACAGCTTCAGTGTATCGCGGAACTGTCCGTCCGCCTGGCGGGTATGCAGGCGAAGGAGAGGCTGGCATTCTGCCAGCCGGACACGGTGGCTGATTTTTATATGGAACGATTCCGGCATGAGGAGAGAGAGTCTTTGCTATGTGTCATGCTGGATACGAAGAACCGTTTTCTGACGGAGAAGGTGATTTCCACGGGAACTGTCAATGCTTCTTTAGTCTCATCCAGGGAATTATACCTGGAAGCGCTGCGTCAGGGAGCGGTCAATATTTTGCTTTTGCATAATCATCCAAGCGGAGATCCGACGCCCAGTCAGGATGACATCTGGGTGACACAGAAGATCTATCAGGCAGGGGAGCTGCTGGATATTCATCTTCTGGATCACATTATAATAGGAGATCATTGTTATATCAGCATGCGTCGGGAGAAGATGATCTGACAAAAACGAGTGAGGGGAGACAGAATGCTTCGCAAAGTGTACGGAGTAGATCTTGGCACCAGCAGTGTCAAAATCTATTCACTTTCGAAAGATAAGAAATACAGAGAGAAAAATATGGTGGCAATCCGCAACAAGCGTCAGATTGTAGCTGTGGGAAATGAAGCCTATGAGATGTACGAGAAGACACCTGTGAATATTCATGTAGATTGTCCAATTCAGAACGGAAAGATCGCCAACATCTCCACCATGGAGGTGGGGCTGTATCTGATGCTGAAGAGAATTGAGTCTTACACGCCATTTGGATCTCTGATCTATTTCTCCATACCGGTGGACGCAACCGCCGTGGAGAAGAGAGCTTACTATACTGTGGCGAACGGAAGAATGCTGCAGAACAATAAGGTGATGATGGTGGAGTCTCCTCTGGCCGATGCGCTGGCCCTGGATATTCCGCTGAAAACCAGCAAGGGAAGTATGCTGGTCAACATTGGCGCCCAGAAGACGGAGCTGTCTGTGATTGCCAGTGGCCGCGTGATTATCAGCAGGAGTATTCCCATGGGCGGAATGCAGATGGATGAGAAGATTATCGGAGAGGTTCGCAAGAATTACGATCTGAATATCGGCAATCGGACAGCCCATCGGCTGAAAGCTGCCATGGGACGGCTGAATACCCAGAGTAAAGAGGTGCGCAAAGTGGTGGGAATCGACAGCATCTCCGGGCTTCCAAGAGAAGAGGTGATCTCTTCATCCACCGTCAATGAGGGAATTTCCGCCTGCGCGGATGTCATCGGTGCGGAGATCAAATCCTTTCTGGAGAGAACACCGCCGCAGATTGCTTATCAGATTGCCCAGGAGGGGATTTATCTGGCGGGCGGCACGGCGAGAATCCCTTTTATTGAGAGTTATCTGGGCAACTGCACCGGGTGCAGCTTCCGTCTGTCTGAGCTTTTTGAGATGAGCACCATTGAAGGGCTGAAGAAAGTGATTCAGAATAAGGAACTGCAGTACTGGGCTTCCCCCATCAAACAGAGAAAACTGTAGGTACAGGATGGTGAAGTAATAAATTCATGAAGAAAAAATTTAAAATTCATTTTAAGATAAAAAGCAAGCATACTCTGGCGATTATGACGTTTCTCTGTGTCGGCCTGATTGCAGCTGTCTTTGCCTCAGGCATCTCCACAGCTCCTTTGAGGAACCTGGCTGGATATGTGGTAATCCCTTTTGAGAATAGTGTCAATGAGATCGGGAAAGGTTTGACGAAGATAAAAGACAGTTTCCGTTCCAAGGAGGATTTGATGGAAGAGAACGAACAGCTCCGCCAGCAGATCGCCTCCTTGACGGAGCAGAACAATGCACTGGTACTGGATCAGTCGGATCTGGAGGATCTGCGTGCCATGTATGAGCTGGACCAGGAATATGATGAATATCCCAAGGTGGCGGCGGAGATTATCTCCAAGGATCCCGGAAACTGGTATGATATCTTTGTCATCAACAAGGGCAGTAAGGACGGAATTCAGAAAGATATGAATGTCATTGCGGACCGGGGGCTGGTCGGGATTGTGACGGAAGTGGGAAACCACTGGGCTACCGTTCGCTCTATCATCGATGACAGCAGCAATGTGAGCGGACAGGCAGTCAGCACCTCGGATACCTGCGTGGTACAAGGTGACCTGGAACTGATCGATGAGGGCAAGCTGCGTTTTTCTCAGATGTATGATGAAAATGATGAGATCCAGGAGGGAGAGAGGATTGTCACATCCAACATCAGCGATAAGTATGTAGCCGGTCTGTTCATTGGCTATGTGAGTGATGTGGAGATGGATTCCAACAATCTTACGAAGACAGGAACCATCGTATCTCCGGTGGATTTTGCCCATCTGAAGGATGTGCTGGTGATCACCACGCTGAAAGAAGGAAAGGAAGACGGCAATGAAGAATAGAATAATTTTGGCAGTTTTGATTCTTGTCTCATTCCTCATGCAATGTACCATCCTGCAGATTTTTTCAATCGGCTCCATCTCTCCGAATCTGCTGGCGATTCTTTGCATCTGTATGGGATTCTTGCGGGGAAAGAAGACGGGAATGTTTGTGGGATTCTTCTGCGGGCTTTTGGTGGATCTGTTTTACGGATCCCTTTTCGGCTTTTATGCGCTGATTTATATGTATCTTGGTTATTTCGCAGGCTTCGGCTGTCAGATTTTCTATGACGATGACCTGAAGGTTCCCCTCTGCCTGGTGGGCGTGGGGGATTTGGTATACAATCTGGCGGTCTATGGCCTTCAGTTTCTATTGAGAGGACGTCTGGGGTTTCGCGTGTATTTTTTCCGGATTATGATTCCGGAACTTTTATACACAGTGCTTCTGACGATTCTGGTCTACAAAATTCTTTACAAAATCAACTATCGTTTTATGGGAATACGAACAACAAAGGACAGTGATTCATTTTGGTTAATAAAATAAAGAAAATACTCAAAAGATTGTCAATTCCGAGAACGACAGTGCTGGGACTTCTGTTTCTGGGGCTGGCATGCGTATTGATTCACAAGCTTTTCCAGCTTCAGATTATCGAGGGTGAAGACTATGTGAATGACTTCAATATGCGCACAACGAAGACAAGGACACTCAAAAGTACCAGGGGAAATATCTATGACCGTAACGGCGAGGTTCTCGCCTCCAACGAGCTTGCCTATTCTATCACGTTGGAGGACAATGGCACCTACGACAGTGACCGGATCCGGAATCTGACACTGAACAAGACGGCTTATCAGGTTCTCAAGATTCTCACGCAGAATGGAGATTCTGTGGACGTAAGCTTCCACATCGTTCTGGATGAAGATGGCAATTATGTTTTTGACGTGGACGAGGGTGTGACTTTGGACCGCTTCCGGGCGGACATCTACGGGGAGGCTCTGATCGATGATATGACCAAGGAACAGGCGAACTCCACCGCAGAGGAAATCATGGACTATCTGACCGGGGATGAGAGATTCTGTCTCGTGCTGACAGGGGATAATGCCTACACGGAGGAAGAACTGGATTCCTATGACCTGCCTGCCGAGTATACGCCCCAGGAACTTCTGGATATGACGAAGATCCGGTATGCTCTGTCCACCAACAGTTTTCAGAAATATATGCCGGTGACAATCGCCACCCAGGTGAGTAACGAATCCATCGCCGCAGTGATGGAGAATCAGGAGGACCTCCAGGGTGTGGAGGTTGTGGAAGATTCCATACGGTCTTATGACGGCGGTATCTATTTCTCTTCCATCATCGGATATACCGGGCAGGCATCCAGCGAAGAGCTGGAAGAACTTCGGAAAGAGCGAAAAGATTATTCTTCCGATGCTGTGGTCGGCAAGGCCGGCATCGAGCAGTATATGGAGACACAGCTTCAGGGAACGGACGGTGAGGAGACCGTCTACGTGGATAACCTGGGAAAAGTTCTGCAGATTGACGAGGACAGTCGCGTGGAGCCCACAGCGGGAAATGACGTCTATCTGACCATTGACAAAGATATGCAGGAGAGCATCTACCATATTCTGGAGCAGAGGGTGGCGGGAATTCTACTGTCCAAGATTGTTCCGTCCAAGACTTTTGACGTGACTGCTGTCTCTGATGCCAGTGAGATTCAGATTCCGATTTACGATGTCTACAATGCGCTGATTGCCAACAGTGTCATTGATATCAATGATTTTGACGATGAGGATGCCTCTGAGACAGAAAAAAATTTATATGCCAAATTTCAACAAAAGCAGCAGGAAATTTTTGATAGAATAACTCAGGAGCTAACAGGAGACTCTCCGAAAGCTTTCCGGGATCTGGATGAACAGATGCAGGAGTATATCAGTTACATCGCAGATACACTGCTCACCAGTAAATTGGAGATTCTGCTTTCGAATTCCATCGACCGCAATGACGCCACTTATCAGGCATGGGAAGAGGATCAAAGCATCAGTCTTCAGGATTACTTGACGTATGCGGCAAGCCAGAACTGGATCGACATCTCTAAGATCTCGCCGGAAGGGGAATATCTGGATTCCACAGAGGTTTACCAGGCATTGGCCGCCTATATCACAGATTATCTGGAGACAGATACCGACTTCAGCAAGCTGTTATACAAATATATGCTGCAGGAAGACAAAATATCCGGAACCGAGCTGTGTACGGTCCTCTATGAACAGGGAGTTTTGTCAAAAGACGACGGGATGTATGAATCTTTAGTGTCCGGAGCAACCTCTTCCTATGATTTCATGATTACGAAAATCAGTAATCTGGAGATCACACCGGGTCAGCTGGCTCTGGACCCCTGTTCTGCCTCCTGTGTTGTGACGGATGTCAACACGGGAGAGGTTCTCGCCTGTGTCACTTATCCAGGATATGACAACAACCGGCTGGCGAACCAGATGGATCAGGAGTACTATGCGAAACTGAATACCGACCTGACTTCCCCGCTGTTCAACAAAGCGACTCAGCAGAGAACAGCGCCGGGATCCACCTTTAAGCTGGTGTCTGCAATTGTGGGAATGGAAGAAAATCTGATTGATGATGACACCATCATAGACTGTACCGGAGTCTTTGACCTGGTTCAGCCTCCCATTAACTGCTGGAATAAGAGCGGACACGGAGGTCTGGATCTCACTTCGGCGATTGAACAGTCCTGCAACGTTTTCTTCAACACCATCGGTTTCATGGCAGGAGAGGATGAGGAGGGGAATTTTTCAGAGACCAGAAGTCTCCAGACTCTCCACAATTATGCCAGCATGCTGGATCTGGACAAGACTACGGGAATTGAGATTACGGAGTCAGCTCCCCAGGTATCAGACCAGTACGCGGTTCCTTCCTACATGGGACAGGGTACCCACCTGTATACCACCAGCCAGCTGGCAAGATATGTGACCACACTGGCCAACGAGGGTACCAGCTTCCAGCTCTCTTTGCTGGACAAACTGACAGACAGCACCGGAGAACTGATCGAAGACTATACTCCTGGCATTCAGAGTGAACTGGATCTGCCCAGCAATCTCTGGGATGATATCCACAATGGTATGCAGCGTGTGATTCAGACGCACCCGGAATTCGCCGGACTGGGAATGTCTGTGGCTGGAAAGACGGGAACCGCCCAGGAATCCACCACACGGCCGGACCACGGTCTGTTCATCGGATATGCTCCGGCGGATGAACCGGAAGTGGCGATTGCCATTAGGATTCCAAATGGATATTCATCCGGAAATGCCTGCCTGGCTGCAAATGATGTATTTAAATATATCTTTGATCTGACAGATGAGAAAAACATTGTTACGGGAATCGCTTCGTCTGATACCAGTAACTCATCCACAGACTAAAATACAAAGGAAAATACCCGCAGGATGGGGATTATCGTTGGGAGGAACAGATATGAGTGAAGTGATTGTAATTACCTCAGGAAAAGGCGGCGTCGGAAAGACCACCACGGTCGCCAACATCGGTATGGGTCTGGCGATGCTGGACAAAAAAGTTGTGGTGGTGGATACCGACATCGGACTTCGCAATCTGGATGTGGTGATGGGGCTTGAGAATCGGATCGTTTACAATCTGGTGGATGTGGTAAATGGAAGCTGCAGGCTGAAGCAGGCCCTGATTAAAGATAAGAGGACACCGAATCTCTATCTTTTGCCGTCAGCCCAGACAAAGGACAAGTCTGCCGTATCTCCGGAGCAGATGATCAAGCTGACAGACACTCTGCGGGAAGAGTTCGACTTTATTCTTTTGGACTGTCCGGCGGGGATTGAGCAAGGGTTTAAAAATGCCATAGCCGGGGCGGATCATGCTCTGGTGGTGACAACGCCGGAAGTATCAGCCATCCGGGACGCGGATCGGATTATCGGGCTTCTCGGGGCGAATGAGATCCGCAAAATTCATTTGATTATCAACCGCCTGCGTCCGGACATGATCCGCAGAGGAGACATGATGTCCGTGGACGATGTGGTAGACATACTGGCTGTGGATCTGATTGGCACAGTGCCGGACGACGAGCAGATTGTGATCTCCACAAATCAGGGAGAACCTCTGTCGGGAAAACACTCTCAGGCAGAGGAAGAATACCGCAATATCTGCCGCCGTCTGCTGGGGGAGGAAGTTCCCTTTCCCTCCATTCAGGCCAGAAAAGGATTGTTTGCCAGATTTCGCAGAAAGTAAGGAGGGCAGATATGTGGTCGTTCCTGACAGAAAAAAGAAATTCCAGTAAGGTTGCAAAAGACAGAATGAAACTGCTTTTGGTTTCGGAACGAATGAACTGCTCTCCACAGATCATTGCCATGATGCAGAATGATTTTCTGAAGACCGCTGCCCGGTACTTCTCCGTGATGGACACGGGAGTGACTTTTGAGGTCAAAGGCCAGCCGCCGGTTCTTCGTATCTGCATCCCATTAAAGACTAAGAAAAATTCTGGGTGATACTTATGATAAAACAGTATAAACTGAGATTCTACAATTTCAGACTTGTTTTCCTACTGATCGCAATCAGCACCATTGGAGTTCTCCTGGTGGGAAGTGCCATGGAATCCCTGCGCAACCGCCAGCTCGCAGGTGTGATTTTCGGTCTGGTGGTCATGATAATTGTGTCGTTGATGGATTTCAGCTGGATTCTAAATTTCTCCTGGCTGATGTATGGATTCAATATTGTCATGCTCCTGGCTGTCCGTATTTTCGGTTCCACAGCGGGGGGCGCCACGAGATGGATTGACTTGGGGTTCATCCGTTTTCAGCCCACGGAGCTTTCCAAGATCATATTGATTTTGTTTTTCGCAAAATTCTTTATGGACCACGAGGAAGATCTGAATACGGTGCGCACCATCGCGAAGTCAGCGCTTCTGCTTCTGATTCCGCTGGCTTTGATTTACATACAGCCGGACTTGAAAAATACCATCACGGTAATCATTCTGTTCTGTGTGTTGATTTACATGGCAGGGCTGAGCTATAAGATTATCGGCGGCGCGATCTTGATTGTTGTTCCCCTTCTGGTCATCTTTCTGGCCATTGTAGTCCAGCCGGATCAGAAACTGATCCAGGACTATCAGAGGGATCGTATCATGTCCTGGCTGTATCCGGAAAATGAGGAATACTCTGATGACACAGAACAGCAGAGAAACTCCATTGTGGCCATCGGTTCCGGAGAGCTTACGGGAAAGGGTCTGAACAACAATAGTGTATCCTCCGCGAACAACGGAAACTTCGTATCCCAGATTCAGACAGACTTTATCTTCGCTGTGGCAGGCGAAGAGCTTGGATTCCTGGGATGTACGGTGATCGTCCTTCTTCTTTTGTTCATCTGCTTGGAATGTTTAAGGATGAGTATGCGCTCCAAGGATTTATCGGGGAGGATTATCTGCTGCGGGGTGGGCACCATCATTGCCTTCCAAAGTTTTATCAACATCTGTGTGGCAACCGGATTGATGCCGAACACGGGAACGCCGCTTCCCTTTGTCAGCTATGGTCTGACTTCTCTAGTCAGTCTGTATCTGGGAATGGGAATCGTTCTGAACGTGGGTCTGCAAAGCAGAGAATACCGTGATCTTCCACGAATCACCAGAAGAGAGGAATATTTATAGATGAGAGAGCAAAAGAAGAGAGATTCCAGAAAAGACAAAGATTCCAGATATTCCCGCCGAATGCGCAGGATGCGAAGGCGCCGAATCCAAAATACTTTGTGGATGCTGCTTTTTCTGTTTATCATTGCCGCAGGCATGGTATTTATCGTGTATAAATTCCGGGGAGATACTCTGAGAGACCGGACGCTTTCTTATGAGTCGGAGAATGAGTTTGAGCTGTCTCATATCGGGAATTCTCCGGAGAGAGCTAAGACTTTTGCGCAGGATCTGTGTGTCAGCCCGTCTGGGGATGTGGCCGAAGATACCCTGGAACTTCCTGACGGACAGATGGGAGCTTTGTTTGATCTGAGTCACCAGGAAGTGCTCTATGCAAAAGGGCTTTATGAGAGAGTCTATCCTGCCAGTATTACGAAAATGATGACGGCTATGCTTGCCCTGCGAAGCGGCAAACTGGACGACACTGTCGTCATTCAGCAGGAGGATCTGATGCTGGAATCCGGCTCCCAGGTCTGCGGCTTCATGGTGGGAGATAAGCTGACACTGGATCAGCTGGTTCATTGTCTTCTGGTTTATTCCGGAAATGATGCTGCCTCCGCCATTGCCAGATATGTGGGAGGAAATCAATCGGATTTCGTGGATATGATGAATGATTACGCTGCCAGCCTTGGCATGACGGGAACCCACTTTGAGAATCCCCACGGTCTTCAGTCAGAGAACCATTACACGACACCTTATGACATCTATCTGATGCTGAATGAGGCGAGAACCTACCGGGAATTTCTGCAGATTTCTCAGATGTCCACTTATACGGTGAACTTTGAACATGCAGATGGCAGTGCCGCAGCGCTTAGCTTTGCGTCCACGGATCATTATCTGACCGGAGAGGCAACTCCGCCAAAAGATGTGACCATTCTCGGCGGAAAGACCGGGACCACATCCGACGCGGGAAACTGTCTGGCACTGCTCACACAGAATGCCTACGGTCAGCCTTATATCTCCATTGTGATGAACGCAGCCACGAAAGAACTGCTGTATGAACAGATGAATCTGCTCCTGCAGCAGATAAACATTTAAAAATTCGTGAAAATCTGTTTTTTTTCAGAAATAAGGATTGAATTCTTTGGCGAAATACACTATAATTGAAACATATTAAATATGGTTTTTGGTAAAAATTCATATTATACGTGTCTAAGGAGGAAAACAGCATGGTTGAACTAATTACAGGAAAAAAAGGTAAAGGTAAGACAAAAGTACTGTTAGACAAAGTAAACGGCTCAGTGAAGGAAGTAAACGGAAACATTGTTTATCTGGACAAAAGTACAAAGCATATGTTTGAGCTGAACAATAAGGTACGTTTGATTGATGTGACCGGATATCCGGTGAAGAACAGTGACGAGTTTGTCGGATTCATCTGTGGAATCCTCTCACAGGATCATGACCTTGAGCAGGTTTATCTGGACAGCTTCCTGAAGATTGCGCAGTTGGAAGACGCTGGCAAAGAGGATGTGGCCTCTACTTTGGATCAGTTAAATGACATTGGAAAACAGTTCTCCGTCAAGTTTATAATCAGTATTTCCCTGGACAAAGAAGAACTCCCTGAAAAATTCCTTGAGAATGTGAGTGTGTCACTCTAGGCCGGATGCTACATATTCATTCCAACATCCGGGAAGAATTACAAATCCGAAAAAAATGAGAGAAACCCCTGGAAAAACCCGAGGTTTCTCTTTTTTTCACACTTAATTCACAGGAAGTTCTCTGCTTTCCAGATTTCAAAACTTGTAATCTGAAATGGAAAATGATACAATACATCTGTGTGTGATTTACACTTGAATATGTAAGCATGAGACCCAGAAAGGAAGTTTCTTTTGCCAAAACCAAAGAAATCATTACCAAAATTAAATATATCCATGAAAGATTTCCGAAAGCTGTTCACTTTGAATATCGGAACAGTTATGTTCGGCATTTTGTTTTTATACCTGTTAATTATCGGAGTCCGCTATCTGACCAGCTCTCACATTGAGTCCTATCAGGTGTCATCCGGTCCTCTGTCCAGCAACGAACTCTATACCGGTCTGGTCATCTGTGAGGAAGAGGTGGTGTCTGCGGATTCTTCTGGATACATCACTTATTATGCCAGAGAGGGCAATAAAATCAATGCCAACGGCATTGTCTTTGGCCTGAGCACCAGCCAGTCTTCCCAGGGAGCCCAGACACTGAGTTCTGATGATATGGCAAGGATCAAAAGTCAGATGAGCAGTTTCTCCAACGGCTTCCATCCATCCAATTTTAATTCAACTTATAGTTTTAAATATGAGCTGGCGGGGAATATATTAAACTATGCAGGTGAGAGCAGTTCTTCCGATGATACAGATGAGGAGGGGACGACCTCGGGCAGTGTCCTCGCAGCCGGTCAGACACTCTCCAGAAGCCCGACAGATGGAATTGTCCTGTACTCCACCGATGGATATGAAGACAAGACCGTGGAAGATCTGACAGCGGAGGATTTCGACCAGAATGCCTACGAGAAGAAGGATCTGAAGACAGGACGGGAAGTAGAAGCGGGGGATCCGGTCTACACGATTATTACCAGCGAGACCTGGGATCTTTTGATTCCGCTGAGTTCCAAGCAGGCAGCCCAGCTGATGGACACGGAGAGTATCCGTGTGAAGTTTAACAGTGACGGGGCGACACAGATTGGTGATTTTGCCATTCAGGAGATTGATGGAAATCAATATGGAAGAATCACTTTTAACAAAGGATTGATACGCTATGCATCGGATCGTTTTCTGACGATTGAGCTGGTGACGAACACCCAGAGCGGACTGAAGATCCCGCTCAGTGCCATCACCACGAAGGATTTTTATATTGTTCCGAAGGAATATGCGGAAGTTGACGAGAATGAGAATTATCAGGGATTCACCGTGCTGCACACCGACAGCGACGGAGAGGAATCCACATTCTTTTTGACACCGACCGTCTATGCATCCACGGATGACTACTATTATTTTGAAATCGGAGATGGAAAGGAAAACAGTTCCTCAGACACTCTGAAAGAAGGGGACGCGATTCAAAGTCCCGATGGTTCCGGCAGATACGTGGTGGGTGACACCGGAGTACTGGAAGGAGTCTATTGCATCAATCAGGGTTATGCGGTATTCCGCCGGATCGAACTGATTGATCAGAATGATGAATATGCCATTGTCCGCAGCAACACGTCCTACGGACTGTCAAGATACGATCACATTGCAGAAAATGCGGACAGTGTCAAAGAATCTGACATTGTCTATTAAGGGAGGGATATACGATGCTGTCAGAAAATCTGAGAGACGTAGAGAAAAGAATTGAGGAAGCTTGTAAAAGAAGCAACCGGGATCCGAAGGAAGTGACCCTGATCGCTGTCAGCAAGACAAAACCTGTCGAGATGCTGCAGGAAGTTTACGATGCAGGAGCGCGGAATTTCGGTGAAAATAAGGTACAGGAAATTATGGACAAGTATGATCATCTGCCCCAGGATATTCACTGGCATATGATCGGTCACCTGCAGAGAAATAAGGTAAAATACATTGTGGACAAGGTTCAGATGATCCACTCTGTAGATTCCCTCAGGCTGGCGGAGACCATCGACAAAGAGGCAAAGAAAAAAAATGTCACCGTGCCGATCTTGATTGAAGTCAATGTGGCTGAGGAGGACAGTAAATTCGGCCTTTCTTTGGAAGAAGTGACTGCTCTTGCGGAAGAGATCTCCAAATTGTCGAATGTACGGGTGTGCGGTCTGATGACGGTGGCACCTTTTGTTGAAGATCCGGAGGAAAATCGCGAAGTATTCCGAAGTTTGAAAAAATTAAGTGTTGACATTGCCGCGAAAAACATTAATAATGTTACTATGAGTGTGCTGAGCATGGGAATGACCAATGACTTCGAAGTGGCAGTTGAAGAGGGTGCGACAATGGTCCGGGTCGGCACTGCGATTTTCGGCGCACGTGATTATTCACGAAAAGATTAAAGAATGGAGATTAAAAATGAGTGTTTTAGATAAGTTTTTAGATGCCATTAAACTGAATGATGATTTTGACGACGATGACTTTTTGGATGATGACATTCTGGATGACGACTTCGATGAGATAGAAGAGAAACCTCGAAAAAAGTTTTTTGAGAAATTTTCAAAGAAAAAGGACGACGATTTCGACGATGACTTTGATGATTTCGACGATGAGCCTGTCAAAGTTACCAAGCGGGCTTCTAAAACAGCGGCAGCGGCCAAGACGACTGAGAGAGCGGAGAAACCGGCGCGTCAGGCGTCCAGACCTGCTCCGTCAAAGATCACTCCTATGCGTAATTCCAAAAAATATGCGCAGAGTCAGTCCATGGAAGTATGTGTGATCAAGCCTTCCACCATGGAAGATACCCGCGAGATCGCAGATTCTCTGGTGGACAATTCCACAGTTGTCCTGAATCTGGAGGGAATGGATGTGGAGCTTGCGCAGAGAATCATTGACTTCACTTCCGGAGCCTGTTATTCTCTGGGCGGACGTCTTCAGAAAGTGTCCAGTTATATCTTTATTCTCACACCGTACAATGTGGACATCACAGGAGACTTCCAGAATATCCTGGACGGTGCGATTCCATCCATGCGCGCAGGATACTAAGAAATGGACAGAGAAGTTTTATTTGAAAAACGTATAAAAGATTTGGCAAACCGGGCATACAACAGAGATATTATTCTGTTTACCGATTTTCTGAATCTGGATGAACTACATAAGATTCATAGTATTCCGCCAAAAGAGCTGCCAGTGTCGGTATGTACTTTTGGCGGCTATGATTTGGCAGAGCGTCAGATGGCAGCATTTCTCCCTGATGCTCTTTCTTACCTTGGAGAGAATCTTACCTATCCCCTGGTCTGTCTGCGGATTCGCCCTCTGGCTGTCAAATTCGCGGAGAAACTGACCCACAGAGATTACCTGGGAGCACTTGTGAATCTTGGGATGGACCGTTCCATGCTGGGCGATATTCTGGTGGGAGAGGACGGTGCTTACTGCTTCTGTAAGGAATCGATGTCTGAATTTGTCTGTGAGAATCTGACCAGAGTGCGCCACACCACAGTGTCGGCCGAACCGGTACAGGATCAAGGTGAGCTTCCACGGCCGAAATTCAAGGAGATTCAGGGAACTGTCCCCTCGGTGCGTCTGGATGTTCTTCTGGCATTGGCATTTGGGGAATCCCGTTCGAAAATCGTTCCCTGTATCGAGGGAGGGAAGGTCTTTGTCAATGGAAGGCTGGTCACCTCCAATGGATATAATCCGGCTCCAGGGGATCTGATTTCGGTCAGACAGAAAGGAAGATTCCTCTATGAGGGAGCTTCTGGTGAGACAAAAAAAGGAAGGGTACGCGTCCTTCTGAAACGATATATTTGAAGCGGAGGAAACAATGACAAGAAAAAGAACGATTATTGCGGGGATTTTAGGCCTCATTTTTCTCCTGGCCCTTGACCAGTGGACAAAATATCTGGCTATTGCCCATTTAAGAGATCAGTCAGCGATTATTCTGATCCCGGGAGTCCTGGAACTGCAGTATCTGGAAAACTTTGGGGCAGCTTTTGGTATTCTCCAGAACCAACGGTGGCTGTTCGTTCTGTTATGCTGTATCTTTCTGGCTGTGGCAGTTTATTTCTATGGAAAACTGCCCTCAAAGAAGGAGTATTGGCTTTTTCGGGTGATGACGGTGCTTCTGGCAGCCGGCGCAGTGGGAAACCTCATTGACCGGGTTATGCGGGGATATGTGGTAGACTTTATTTATTTCTCATTGATTGACTTCCCGATTTTTAACTTCGCAGACTGCTGTGTCGTGACAGGCGGAATTTTAATGCTGATGAATGTACTGGTGATTTACCGCAAAGAAGATTATGAATTCCTGAAATGGCATTCATAACAGAGGAGAGATTTTAATGGAAGAAGAAATCAGATTAGAAGCCGAAGAAAAGGATATCGGTCAGCGGGTTGACAAATACTTGTCTTTGAAAATGCCGGAAGTCTCCAGATCTTATTTTCAAAAGCTTTTAAAGGAAGGCAAGGTCTATGTGAAAGAGAAAGCTGTGAAAGCCAATTACAAGCTTCAGGCAGGGGATATGATTCATTTTCAGCTTCCGCCCGACGAGGAACCGGATATTCTTCCGGAAGATATTCCTCTGGACATCTTATATGAAGATGATTATCTTCTCATTGTCAACAAACCGAAGGACATGGTGGTTCACCCCTGTCCGGGACACTACACGGGGACTCTGGTAAATGGAGTCCTGTTTCATTGTCAGGGGAATCTCTCCGGGATTAACGGAGTCCTGCGGCCGGGAATTGTACACCGCATCGATAAAGATACGACTGGAGCCCTGGTGGTCTGCAAAGACGATCAGACTCACCGCAGTCTGGCAGATCAGCTTGCCAGACATTCCATCACGAGGAGATACCGGGCCGTGGTCACGGGAAATCTTCCGGAGGATTCGGGGACCATCGAAGGGCCGATCGGCCGTCATCCCCAGGACCGGAAAAAAATGGCGGTGAACTATAAGAATGGAAAGGACGCTGTGACCCATTACCGTGTCCTGGAACGGCTGAAGAACGCCACCTATGTTGAATGTGAGCTGGAGACGGGAAGAACCCATCAGATCCGGGTTCATTTCAGCCATATCGGTCATCCCCTTCTCGGGGATACGGTGTACGGATCCGCGAAGAACCCGTACCGGCTTCAAGGGCAGGCGCTGCATGCCATGGTTCTGGGATTCTGGCATCCCCATTTTGAGAAATATGTCGAATTTACAGCGCCTTTGCCAGAGTATTTTCAAAAACTATTGGAAAAATTACGAAAATAATTGGAAATTCCAACAAAACTATAGTATAATAGCTTATATAAATTTTATTCAGACAGCTTTAAGGCTCTGGTGAAGGGAGTGACTTCTATGAAAACAAACACAGTGATAACAATCGGAAGACAATTTGGAAGCGGTGGCAGACAGATTGGCCAGGAGTTGGCACAGCTATACGGAATCAAGTGCTATGACAAAGAACTTCTGGAACATGCAGCCAACGACAGCGGTATCTGTAAAGAGCTCTTCGAAAACCACGATGAGAAGCCAACCAACAGCTTCCTTTACTCTCTGGTGATGGATACCTATTCTTTCGGATATTCTTCATCTGCCTTTACCGATATGCCAATGAACCACAAGATTTTTCTTGCTCAATTTGATACGATTAAGAAACTGGCTGCCGAAGGGCCCTGTGTCATGGTTGGCAGATGCGCGGATTATGCCCTGGCAGATATGAAGAACGCCATCAGCGTCTTCATTCACTGTGATATGGATAAGAGAATCCAGAGAATCAGTGAGCGGCATAACAAGACTGCCAGCGCGGCCAAGGATATGATTCTGAAGACTGACAAGAGCCGTTCCAGCTATTATAACTATTACACCAACAAAAAATGGGGAGAGGCAACCAGCTATCATCTCTGTATCGACAGTGGAAAATTTGGCATCGAGGGTTCTGTGAAAGCCATCGCAGAGGCAATCAAGATTTTTGAGAGCACCTTGTAGACCATCCCTTTAGATTTCCATTCAGAACAGCGGTGAACATACGCTGCTTTACTCCGGGATTGTCGTGATTCAGTTTGCAGAGCAGTTCCTTGACATACTCCCGCTTGGTATTGCCGTCCGCGGGACAGGAACTCTTCTCGACAGGAAGCTGATATTTGTTCTGGAACCCGATGACATCGGCTTCATCCAGAAAGATTAGCGGACGAATCAGTGTGAGATCCATGCGATCCCAGTAGGTCCGGGGTGAGAAGGTGTGGAATCTTCCCTCGTAAATCAGAGACAGCATGAGTGTCTCAACCACATCATCCTTGTGATGTGCATATGCGATTTTGTTGCAGCCATGTTCTTTGGCAACTTCATTGAGCGCCCCTTTTCTCATCTTTGCACACAGAGAACAGGGGTTGCTTTCTTTTCTGTCCTGAAAGATAATCTGCGAAATCTGTGTGGGTACTACGGTGTAAGGCACCTGAAGTTCCTGACAGAGCTCATGAATCTTTTCTGTGTGAAAATCACCGAATCCCATGTCCACGGTGATAGCTTCCAATTCAAATTTTTTCGGATAGAAACGGCGCAGCCCGGCCAGGGCATACAGAAGCGTCAGACTGTCCTTTCCCCCGGAGATTCCAACCGCGATTCGATCCCCGTCCTCAATCAATTGAAATTCATCGATTGCTTTTCTCGTGATACTCAGTAATTTTTGATATTTCATATTTCCTCCTGTAAGTCATTTCTAAAGTCCTGTGCGTAATAACGTGACTATTATAGCGAATTTATGTTAAAAAAGATACAAAAATAATTAAAAAAGTGTGACAAAATTGCGAAGGCATGTTATAATTTTACCAGTTACAACAGAAATGGAGAGAGAAAAGAATGCGACTTGTGATTCAACGTGTCAACCACGCACAGGTGACTGTTCAGGACCAGGTGGTTGGCAAGATTGGAAAGGGCTTCTTGGTTCTCATCGGTGTCAGTCAGCAGGATACGAAGGAGATTGCGGATAAATATCTGAAAAAACTGCTGGGGCTGCGGATTTTTGAGGATGAGAACGGGAAGACGAACCTATCTTTGCGTGATGTGAGCGGGGAACTGCTTCTGATTTCCCAGTTTACCCTCTATGCAAACTGCAAAAAGGGAAATCGCCCCAGCTTCATCGAGGCAGGAGCTCCGGATATGGCGAATGAGCTCTATGAATATATGGTTGAGAAAGCGCGAGAGGAGATCCCTGTCGTGCAGACCGGCTGTTTCGGAGAACATATGAAAGTTTCTCTGGAAAATGATGGCCCGTTTACAGTGGTTCTGGACGAGTCACTGTTGGGATAAGAGAAAAGAAACAAACCAGAAAAGGAGGGTAGAGGAGTAGCATTATGAAAAAGAAGGGTTATGTGTATGGTCTGTTTCTTCTTCTGACTTTGTTCTTTGGCATGGGAATGACAATGACCGCAGGCACATCTGCGGTGTATGCCGCGGTTCAGAACGGCTGGGTCACAGAAAACGGAAATACTTATTACTATCAGAACGGCAAGAAACTGACCGGCAAGCAGAAAATCGGTGATGAGTATTATTATTTCAATTCTGTGCACGGCTATATGCAGACGGGATGGTATGAGACCCAGGCCGGCAACCTCTATTATTTTGGGGATGACGGTGTGATGCGTACCGGTCTGCAGACGATTGACGGTGAGACCTACTATTTTTACACCACCGGAAGAGTTGCGGATGATGTCATTGTCACCATTGACTCAAAAAAATACTATTTTGATGAGAATGGAAAACTGTATAAAGGAGGATGGCTGGACTACAAAGACGGCCATACTTATTATTTCTACCGTGGGGATGGCCACATGCTCAAAAGCTGCTGGATCACATCCACCATCGACGGTAAGCAGTATAAGTTCTATGTGAGAGCCAACGGATACCGGGCTGAGGGATGGCTGAAAAATGCCAACGGCGATTACCGCTATTTCCTGTACCGGGACGGCAGGATGCTCACCGGTTGGAATACCATAGGAGGAAAGAAGTACTACTTCGATCCGGAGACGGGTATCCGCTATGAGGGACTTCACACCATTGACGGCAAAAAATATTATTTTAACGCTGTTAAGGGTTATATGCAGACGGGATGGTTCAAGACGCAGTACGGAAATTATTATTATTTCGGAGATGACGGTGTGATGCGCACCGGACAGCAGACCATTGATGCGGAAGAGTATTACTTCTACAGCACTGGGCGCAGAGCCCACGATGTCATTGTCACCATCGGTTCCAAGAAGTACTATTACGACGAGAATGGAAAGCTGTACAAGGGAGGATGGCTGGATTACAAAGACGGCCACACTTACTATTTCTACCGCGGGGATGGCCATATGCTCAAGAGCTGCTGGATCACATCCACCATTGACGGCAAAAAATATAAGTTCTATGTGAGAGCCAACGGATACCGGGCTGAGGGATGGCTGAAAAACAGCAGCGGACAGTATCGTTATTTCCTGTACCGGGACGGCAGAATGCTCACCGGTGCCAACCGGATCAATAAAAAGCTTTATTATTTCGATCCGGAGACGGGGATCCGTCAGTCAGGTCTGATAAAGATTAACGGTAAGTTCTATTTCTTCAGCAGTAGTGACGGAGCTGCATACACCAGCCAGTGGATCACCAGTGACGGTAAGAAATATTACGCAAGCTCCAGCGGAGCGCTCCTGACAGGATGGCAGGAGATTGGCGGAAGCACTTATTATTTCCTGTATCGTTACGGTTACGCTCTGACCGGATTTAATCAGATCAATGGCAAACTGTATTACTTCTACGATTCCGGAAAACTTGCTACTAACACCTGGGTAGATTCCAACCACTATATGGGAAGCGACGGTGTATGGCAGGAAGGAAAGGTAAACACAGCGAATACCTTCTCCTGGCCGCTGAAGAGCTGGTCCTATATCTCCAGCTACTTTGGAGGCAGAGAGTCTCCCGGCGGTATTGGATCCACCAATCATATGGGAATTGACATCGCTGCAGCCAGCGGAACGCCAATTTACGCGGCGGCTTCCGGCGTCATCGTTGTGCGCCAGTGGAGTGATTCTGCCGGTTATTATATTCAGATTTCACACGGCACGATCAATGGAGAGGCTCTTGAGACTCAGTATATGCATCAGAGCCGGTTCGCGCCAGGTCTGAGTGTGGGCGACCGGGTGACCAAAGGTCAGCTCATTGGCTACGTGGGATCCACGGGAAATTCCACCGGACCGCACCTGCATTTCGGTGTGAAATCCGATGGCCAGTATGTAGATCCTCTGGATTATGTATCAGAACCAGATCATTAAAAACATCACTATAATATAAATAATAAATAGAAGAAACTCATGAAGAAGAGCTATGGAACGTTTTCGACAGACGTCGGAACGGACCAGCAGCTCTTTTTCTATTCTTTCGCAAAAAACAAGATATCAGACAGCAAAATTATAAAGTTGTCAATAATAATATTATGTAAACAATCTTATTTTTCCATGTGTTCCCTGAGAGTGACAGCGGAGGCAGCCTTTCTGCGGCGGCTGTCATCCATGGCAGCGTAATGCTTTTTCGTGGTGTTGACATCCGAATGTCCCAGCACATCTGCCACAAGATAGATATCGCCCGTTTCCTGATAAAGGGCGGTGCCATAGGTACTTCGCAATTTGTGCGGCGTAATTTTCTTGGTAGTGGTAATCTGAGAGGCATATTTTTTGACCAAATTCTCCACTGCCTGAACCCCCATACGTTTTCTCTGGGTGGAATAGAAGAGTGCGTGCTCATGGCCGGCCACAGGGGTAACGCCTTTGCGAACCTCCAGGTAACGGTGCAATGCCTCGGCGACCTCCTCGCCGAAATAGACGATCATCTCATTGCCGCCTTTTCTTGTGACTTTGATGCCGTTATTTTTAAAATCAATGTCCTCCACATCCAGCCCCACGCACTCTGAGACACGGATACCTGTCCCCAGCAGCAATGTGACCAGAGCGAGATCCCTTTCTTTGGTCTTTTCATAGTAAGCTTTTTTCTGTCCTGTGAGTGTGTCGCCGGCATGTTCGATGTAATCCAGAAGCATGGCGACTTCATCCGCATCCAGACGGGTGATGGCTTTCTGATGCAGTTTCGGCATGTCCACCAGAACGGCAGGATTTGTGTGAATCATTTCCCTCTTATAATAATAGGAATAAAAACTGCGGAGAGAGGACATTTTCCGTTTCAGGCCGCGTTCCCCGTTGGTTGTTGTTTTCTGACTATTTTGGTATACTTTCAGGTATTCTTGATATTCCTCAATGTCAACTGCGTGAATCTGATCCAGGACATCGACAGTGAAGCGGTTCATGCTATAACCGCGAAAAGCAGGGTTTTCCTCCAGCAAAAACTGGAAGAAGATCCGAATGTCGTAGGCGTAGGAAATGCGGGTCCTGGTGGTTGTGGTAGCCTCCAGAGCACGAAAATAATCCCGGCAAAACGGCGGCAAGGCCTTTAAGATTTCCCGCAGACGCAGAGTGTTTTTGATATCTGTCTGTTCCCGGTAAGTTGTTCGTTTTTCCAATAGCAAAACCTCCGTTAGTCTGGACGATAACATCCAAATCGGATACCAGTCCAGATAATATGTTAAGATTAATATTAACTATGTTTAGATTAATCTTAACACGGAAATGGGAATTTAAAAAGTGGTTTGTCTAATTTCGGGTCGATCTATTTGAAAAACCTGGGTTTGTCGTATAGATTGATCTCTAAAGAAAGAGTCCGCATAAGGTGGTAAAATGCAGACTCTCTCCTTTGTAAGAAACATTATGTATCAGAATTTATGGAAATTAATCGTCCTTTTCATCGGAAGTCAGGATTCTGGCTTTCTCTTCCCCGCGCAGCACCCGAAGAATTCCCTCCGCCAGTGCCTGCATTTCATTTTCTCCAGGCAAAATGGATACCGGTGCCAAAAATGATACACGTTCAATAATCATATCTGTCAGTCTCTTAGAGTAAGCAAGTCCTCCAGTCAGAATAATCTGATCCACTTTTCCTTTCACTGTCGGTCCCAGCTTCGCGATACTCTTTGCAATGGCAAGGGCCATTGCTTCTTCGACTAATGCAGCCTCTTCATTGCCGTCTGCAATCATTTTCTCCACGTCCCGCAGATCCGATGTGCCGAAGAAAGAAACCAGACCTCCGGTTCTCTGCAGTTTTTTCATCAGCTCTTCCCGTGTGTATTCTCCGCCGTAGGCAAGTTCTACCATAGTATAAGTCGGGAAACCGCCCGCCCGTTCCGGTGAAAACGGTCCTTCCTGGTCCATCACCATGTCAATCATTCTTCCGCCGCTGTGCAGATTGATGGTGATTCCTCCTCCCAGATGTGCCACAATCAGATTCATCTTCTCATAATCCAGCTGATGATCACGGCAGTATTTCAAGGCTGCCGCCCTGGTGTTCAGACTGTGTCCCCGGGCCACACGGACAATTCCCTTCCACCCGGTCATGGAAGCCACAGGAAGCATCTCGTCCACGGTCACAGCATCATAAGTGTAAGCCTTGATTCCCAGCGGTTTGGCGATGTCAAACGCAATGCCGGCCGCCAGGTTGGAGGCATGCTGATCTCCTGGCCGGTAATGAAGAAAATCTACCATATAATCGTTGACTTCATAAGCCCCGGCATGAACTGGAGGCATATTACCGCCCCGGGCCGCGATTGCTGCCAGAGAGTCAAGGGATTCCCCGTGCTTTTCCAGGCATTCTTTTACCAGTGCTGTCCTCATGTCCAGCTGGTCATAAATAGTTTTATATTCTTTCAATTCCTCCAGGCTGTGGGAGATACTCTCCATCCATTTCTGCTGATCTCCCTCGTAAATTGCGATTTTTGTGGATGTGGAGCCTGGATTAATCACTAATATTTTCTCATTTTTCATCGTTGGTCAACCCTTTCTGTTGTTTTGAAGTCTGATGGTCAGCCGCTCACAATGCAGGCAAGCATCAGCGAGTTAAACTTCTCTTCTGCCGAGGAACCTCTGGAAGTCAGGACAATCGGACATTTAGCACCGACAATCAATCCGGCCATCTTCGCATGTGCCATCTCTGTCAGAGATTTTCCGAGAATGTTCCCTGCATGAATATTGGGGACAAGCAGAATATCTGCGTCACCCGCGCAGGGGCTCTGATAATTCTTCACCACTGCCCGTTCTTTCACCATGGCAAGGTCAAAGGAAATCGGTCCCTCTACAATGCAGTCCCCAATCTCCCCTTTCTGATTCATTTCCTTGAGTGCCAGGGCCTCCATGGATTCCGGCATCTTTGGATTCGGCGTCTCTGAGGCAGCCAGCACGCACACCTTCGGCATGTCACATCCCAGCTTTCTCATCACCTTCACTGCGTTCTCAATGATACTCTTCTTCTGCTCCAACGTCGGATAAGGAAGCATTCCTCCATCCGTGGTGAGCAGCAATTTGTGATAAGCAGGTATCTCATTCACTGCCACATGGCTCATGACTCCTCCCAGTCCGAGTCCCGTTGCCTTATTCACCACAGGACGCAGCATCTGCGAAGTCTCAAGTTTTCCTTTCATCAGGAAATCCGCACGCCCCTCTCTCACCGTCTGCACGCCAAGGGATGCCGCGCTCTCAGGATCCTCCGCATCGAGAATCTGGTCATCTGTGATCGCAAAAGAAATCTGCTCTGCCGTCTGATGGATTGCCTCACGGTTTCCGATGAGAAGCGGCGTCACAAGCCCCTCCCGTGTCACCTCTGCTACCGCTTCCAGAGCATGTGGATCTTCCGCCCGCACCAAAGCCACAGTCTTGCGATCCGTCTTCGTGTTTACCAATTCCAGAAGTTCCTGAAAATGTCTGTATCTCATGATTATCCCCCATTTCAAATTCCATGCTTAATCGCATGATGCATCATGCATTAATTATAGAAAGTGCCTCTTCCATTGTCAACAATAAATAAAAAAAAGAAGCTTTTTTCGAAAATTTTTCAAGAAATTTATAAAAAAGCTTCTCATTTTTTGACTATATTTACTAAGTTAATCTTCCGGGTCCTCTTCTCTCTTGCTGCCTCTCAGATCCCACACAGGCTTGTAATAATGAATCTCCAACAATTTCAGCACATCCTCGTGGCGCTTCTCCCGGATGGCGTTTAAAATATCTCTGTGCTGGTTCAGTCCGATGACCCACTCCTGGTCATCATTCTGATGGTCATAGAGGGAACCCAGGAAAAAGAGAGGAAAGACTGCGTCAAACTGGGAAATTAATCTCTCATTTCCTGTGGCTTCCAGAATACAACGGTCAAACATATCCGCATAATAAGTGAATTCATAGGCATCCTTTTTCTCGAAATAAGATTCCTGGATCTTCAGTGTCTCTTCCATATGCTCGCACAGCTGCTCTGTGCAGTCAATCTCTACACAATACTTATAGGCTCCTGTGATCCAGAAATAGAGAACCTGTGCCAGTTCAAACATATCACGGCGGTTCAGGGTCACCACATGAATTCCGCTGTTGGGTGTGGTGATGACCAATCCCTGCTGTTCCAGAAGGTTAAGCGCTTCCCGTATGGGAGAATTGCTGACCTTTAATTCTTTTGATAACTGTCCGATATTAATACGGCTTCCAAGAGGAATCTCCTGCTTTAAAATTCTTGTTTTTAAAATCTCATAGGTTTGTTCTTTGATTGTTTTCATAGTTACTCTGCTCCTTCATTTGAATTTATCATACGCTAAATTTAGAATATTTGTCAAGATGAAGAAGAAAAAGGATTGACAGATCCTAATCTTTCTGTTATTAATAAATTAACGCACGATGCATCATGCATCTAAAAACATCACAAAAATAAAATGTAAAGGAGTGTGTGAATATGCGAGTGATGATGAGCGGCGATGAAGCCGTTGCAAGAGGTGCCTGGGAAGCAGGCGTGACAGTTGCTGCCGCCTATCCCGGTACGCCCAGTACAGAGATTTTGGAGAATGTCTCTCTTTATAAAGATGACATTTACTGTCAGTGGGCCAACAATGAAAAAGTTGCTGTGGAAATTGCCTCCGGCGCTTCCATTGGCGGTGCCAGAGCTCTCTCTGCCATGAAACATGTGGGCATGAACGTGGCGGCTGATCCGATCTTCACCATGGGATATGCCGGTGTCAACGGAGGTCTGGTAATTGTTACCGCTGATGACCCAGGCTGTCACAGTTCTCAGAATGAGCAGGATAACCGCCTGTACGCGCAGCACGCGAAGCTGGGTATGGTAGAGCCTTCCGATTCCCAGGAGTGCAAGGATTATGTGAAAGCAGCTTATGAGATCGGCGAGCGCTTCGATCTGGCTATGCTGGTTCGCATGACCACCCGTGTCTGTCATTCCAAGAGTATTGTGGAACTTGCTGACCGTAAGGAAGTCGGTGTGAAGCCCTATGAGCGCAAAGTAGATAAATACGCTATGCTCCCGGCTGTGGCCAGAAGCCGCCATCTGGCTGTGGAGGAAAATCTTGCGAAATTGGAGGAATATGCTTACTCCTGCGCATTGAACCGCACAGAGTATCATGACAAAAAGATTGGAATCATCACCAGCGGAATCTCCTACATGCATGCCCGTGAAGTCTTTGGGGACAATGCCTCCTATCTGAAATTCGGACTTACTTATCCTCTGAGCAAGAAATTGATCCAGGAATTCTGTGAGAACGTGGAAAAAGTGTATGTCATCGAGGAAGGCGAACCTTATCTGGAGACTGCTGTGCGGGCACTCGGGATTGACTGTCTTGGCAAAGAAGTAGTCACCTGTCAGGGAGAATTGAACGCACAGATTGTAAGAGAAGCATTTCAGGTGGGAACTGCCCCGGATACATACCAGGTAGAGCTTCAGGCTCCGCCAAGACCTCCGGTTCTCTGTGCCGGATGTCCCCACAGAGGATTCTTCTATTCTCTGAGCCGCTTCCAGAAACGTCTCATTGCTGTGGGCGATATCGGATGCTATGCTCTGGGTGTCAATCCTCCTCTGAACGGATTCGATATCTCGATCTGTATGGGTGCCGGATTCTCCGCTCCGATCGGATTGGCTCAGGCACTGAAAAGACAGCAGGATTCCAGAAAAGTCTTCGGTATCCTGGGAGACTCCACGTTCTTCCACTCCGGAATGAACAGTATGATTGATGCCATTCATGCCCAGGCGAACGTATGCCTCTGTGTGCTGGATAACTCGATTACTGCCATGACCGGGCATCAGGAGAATGCGGGAACTGAGAGAAACCTGATGGGCGAGGAAGTGCCAAGAATTGAACTGTTGGATATCATCAAAGCTACCGGGCTGTCTGAAGAATTTATCTCTGTGGTAGATCCTCTGGATCTGAACGGCATGAAAGAAGCCATTGAGAAAGCTCTGGCAGTGGAAGGTCCTTATCTCATTGTGACGAAACGTCCTTGTGCCCTGATCAAGTCTGTAATCAAACAGAATGCAGGAAAACACTGTGTGATCGATGCAGACAAATGTAAAGGCTGTAAATCCTGTATGAAGATTGCCTGTCCTTCTCTCGCGTTCGAGAATAAGAAGGCCTATGTGGCAGACCCGGCGAACTGCAATGCTTGCGGACTTTGTATGCAAATGTGTAAATTCGGAGCAATTACGAAAGTAGGTGAATGATATGACAACAAGTATACTGCTGACCGGCGTAGGCGGACAGGGGACCATCCTGACCAGCAAGATTCTCACCGCCGGCCTGATGGAAAAAGGTTATGATGTGAAAATGAGTGAGATTCATGGGATGAGCCAGAGAGGCGGCACCGTGAACACACAGATTAAATATGGCGAGAAAGTTTACGCTCCCAATATCGGAAACGGGGAAGCCGATCTGATCGTAGCTTTTGAGAAGGTCGAGGCACTGCGCGCACTCCCCTACCTGAAAAAAGGCGGCATGATCGTGATGGATGAGCGTGAAATCTACTCTATGCCGGTTCTGACAGGGGCTGCAGAGTATCCGCATAATGCCCATGAAGTCTTAAAAGAAGCTGTCGAAAATGTAATTGTCCTTCCGGCTAGCAAGATTGCCGAGGAAGCAGGAAATATCAAGGCTCAGAATATCTGTCTCCTCGGTGCTCTGGTGGGTGTGCTGAAACTGGATGACATTGACTGGAAACGGATTATCACTGAACAGGTTCCAGCCAAATTCTTGGAAGTGAATTTGAAGGCTTTTGAAGCAGGACATAACCTGCAGATTTCTTAAGGCACGTTTTCGCCTCACAGATTACCGTCCTGCCTCCCGCTCCATTTGATCTCGGAATTTCGAATGTTTGTTTGCATTTCCTCAACAAATATGATAGAATGAATTAGAATATTTTGAATAATAGACGGGAGGAGCCTATATGGGGTACGGTAAGATAACCGATAAACAGAGGGAGATTCTGGAATACATAAAAAATGAGATCTTAAATCGGGGATTTCCACCGTCAGTCCGCGAGATCTGTGAGGCGGTGAAACTGAAATCCACTTCTTCCGTTCACGCACATCTGGAGACTTTGGAGAAGAACGGATATATCCGCAGAGACCCGACGAAACCGCGCACAATTGAAATTCTGGACGATAACTTTAATCTTCTCCGCCGGGAGATGGTGAACGTGCCTGTTGTCGGCGTAGTGACCGCCGGACAGCCGATCCTGGCCGTAGAGAATATCGAGAGTTATTTTCCAGTGCCAGCGGAGATGATGCCGAATAAGCAATGTTTTATTCTCCATGTGAAGGGTGAGAGTATGGTAAACGCCGGTATCCTGGATGGGGACCAGGTACTGGTTCAGCAGCAGCCGGACGCAGAGAACGGAGAGATTGTGGTAGCGCTTCTGGGGGAAGATGCCACAGTCAAGAGGTTCTATAAGGAAGACGGATACTACCGTCTTCAGCCGGAGAATGATACCATGGATCCGATTATCGTGAACCAGGATGAGGATTTTCAGATACTGGGGAAGGTTTTTGGAGTCTTCCGTCTGTTTCAATAATGAATCATAAAATCTCAGAAAAAAACCGGGACATGCCCATGCAGGTGTGTCCCGGTTTTTTGCGGTGCGCCCGGCAAATGCCTGCTTAAGCAAGCCCGGCTGTCGCAAAAACTTCTATTCTTCTTCCAATTCCTCGGCTGTGATGGTGTGGCCGTCTCTCCAGATTCTCTCCAGATCGTAAAAAAGCCGGTTCTCTTCATCGAAGACATGTACAATCAGATCGCCGTAATCCATCAGAATCCAGCTGGAGCTGCGGGTTCCCTCGATCTGCTTTGGCTCATAGCCTGCTCTTCCCAGCTTCTCTTCCACATTGTCAACCATGGCCTGAACCTGGTTCTGGTTCCCGCCGCTGGCAATGATGAAATAGTCTGCAATGGTGGAGACTTCCCCAATATCGATAATCTTGATATCCATTGCCTTCTTCTCATCCAGCGCCTTGTATGCCAGTCTGGCCATTTCTTTTCCGATATTCATCTTTCGACCTCCTGTTTGCGTTCCTGGTGAAGCTTTTGATAGAACTCAAAGGCATCACGGGTCATAGTATCAATCTCTCCCGGATTTCCGTCCAGATAAGACAAAGTATCTCTTAAAATCTCATACATACACTCATCCAGATCCTGAAAAGCCGTACGGCGGATTGAATCCAGATTCGGGGCTTTGTCACGCATAGGCTCGATATAATCCGCAATGTACACGATCTTTTCTAGTTTTGTCATATCCGGCTTTCCGGTTGTGTGGTAGGTAATGGAACTTAAGATCGATTCCTCCTCCACATGATATTTTTCTTTTGCAATATAGGCTCCCAGTTTCGCATGAAGTAAAAAAGGATGTTCCCTCTCTACTTCGGTCACGGGGATATGATGTTTTTTGCACATTTCCAGTTTTTTCTTGTTCGGGATGCACTTTGCACTGTCGTGCAAAAGTCCCGCCACCTGGGCATCCATCAAGTTATAGCCGTGCACCATAGCCAGGGAAGCACAGGTATACATCACCCCCAGGGTGTGCAGAAAACGCTGCTCATCCAGGTATTTCTCCAGCTTTTTCTGCATATGATACAGATCATAGACTGCCATCTTCTCCCCTCCTCTCTCAGTGGTGATAGATCTTCTGACTCTCAATATAGGAAATTACGGAGTCACTGCAGTAATAGCGGATACTCTTCCCCTCCTGCACCCAGCGGCGGAGAATCTGAGAGGAGACATCGATATTCAGGGTATCCAGGCGGATGAAATTGCCGTGATACTTCTCCTGCAGACGCTTCATCTCAACGTCGATTTTGCCCACTGGTGTATGGTTCCTGGTGGCCACCACAATGGTACAGGCCGCACAGATCCGATCCGGTTTCATCCAGCTGTCCAGGCTGAACAGCGAGTCGGCTCCGATGATAAAATAATACTCAATATCCGGATTCTCTGCGTTTAACTGTTCCAGTGTCCTGTAAGTATAAGAATATCCTTCCTCATGCATCTCGATGGTGGAAAGCTCGAAATGAGGATTGGGGGCGATGGCTCTGGCGACCATCTCCACACGCTGTTCATCGCTGGCACGTCCTTTTCGGTTCTTCTTGTGAGGCGGATTGCCGGACGGCATGAACAGAACTTTTTCCAGTTCCAGCTGCTCGTAAGCTTTCTCCCCTAAGATTAAGTGACCGATATGGATGGGATCAAAAGTTCCCCCCATAATCCCGATTTTTCTGCGTTTTTCTCCCATAATGGTTCCTCTTTTTTATTTCGGCAGTTCAATTTTTCTCTTGTCTTTTTTTCCTCTCTTATAGAGAATGATTTTCTTTCCGATTACCTGCACTACCTCAGACTGTGTCCGCTCCGCAAGCATCTGCGCCATGTCCTGTGGATCGAACAGACAGTTCTGGAGCACAGAAATTTTGATCAGCTCCCTCGCCTCCAAAGCTTCCGCCACAGAGGCAGTGTTCTCGGGAGTCACACCGCTCTTTCCCAGCTGAAGAATCGGCTCAATTTTCATGGCAAGACTTCTCAAATAAGCCCTCTGTTTACTCGTCATCGATTGTTACCTCTACTTATAATAATCAAATTCAAAACCATACATGCGGACAGTATCTCCCTCCTGGATTCCCGCTTCCTCCAGGTCATCCAGAATTCCGCTGTCCTTCAGGAAACGCTGGAAGAAAGCGAATCCCTTCTCGGAATCCAGATTGGTATATCCCAGCATTTTTTCAATCTTTGGACCTTCCACAATGAAGGTGTGCGCATCATCCTCGTCCACTTCCACTGTGTAGGGCAGATTCTCTGTGACGAGAACATCCTCCGGGAAGAATTCCTGTTCAAAGGTCACAGGCTTTTGTTCCATGGAATTGAGAAGACCCTGTACATAATACAGAAGCTCCTTCACACCCTGGCCGCTGACCGCTGAGATGGGGAAGACTTTGATTCCCTTCGGCTCAAATTCCATCTTCAAAAGCTCTACCGGGCTTTCGGATTCATCATAGATGGCGTCAATTTTGTTCGCGGCAATCACCTGGGGACGTCTGGCAATCTCAGGATTGTAGGCTTCCAGTTCCTTGTTGATCTTATAGATATCATCGATGGGATCACGGCCCTCTGTGGATGCGGCATCCACAATGTGAATGATGACACGGGTACGCTCAATATGCCTGAGAAATTCATGTCCAAGTCCCACTCCCTCAGATGCGCCCTCAATCAATCCCGGGATATCGGCAATGACAAAACCTGCGCCGTCCAGATCCACAACCCCCAGGTTGGGGCTCAGCGTGGTGAAATGATAGTTGGCAATTTTGGGCTGCGCGTTGGTGACTCTGGAGAGAAAGGTTGATTTTCCCACATTGGGGAAGCCCACCAGACCCACATCAGCGATCACCTTCAGCTCCAGCTGGACTTCCAATTCCTGAGCCGGCTGTCCCGGCTGTGCGTATTTGGGAACCTGCATGGTAGCTGTGGCATAGTGCATATTTCCCTTGCCGCCTCTGCCTCCCTTTAAGATGACCTGTCTGATATTTTCCCCGGACATGTCCGCGATCACTTTCCCGGTCGTTGCCTCCGTCACAACGGTGCCCTCCGGAACCTTCAGAATGATGTCACTTCCATTGCCTCCGTGACAGCGGCGCTTCCCGCCGGGCTCTCCGTCCTGCGCCTGGAATTTTCTGCGGTGACGATAGTCTGTCAGAGTATTCAGGCCTTTGTCCACCTCGAAGATGACGTCTCCGCCCTTTCCTCCGTCCCCTCCGTCCGGGCCTCCGTTGGGAACATAGAGCTCCCTGCGGAAACTTACGTGGCCGTCCCCGCCTTTTCCCGATCGGATGATAATTTTCGCTCTGTCTGCAAACATAATTACCTCCGCTGCAAATATAGAATGCTTGTCTTGTCTCGTCTCATTCCTGAATCTTTTCTATATGATAGAAAAGGCTCCAAACCGATACGATTTGAAGCCTCATGCTGCTCTTACTCAGATACTGGAACGATAGAAACCTGTTTCTTGTCTCTTCCTTTTCTGGTATATCTTACAACACCGTCTGTCAAAGCAAACAAAGTGTAATCTTTGCCGCATCCAACGTTCACACCTGGATGAATCTTTGTTCCGCGCTGTCTGTAAAGGATATTGCCAGCTTTTACAAACTGTCCGTCTGCTCTCTTCGCTCCCAGTCTCTTGGACTCGGAATCTCTGCCGTTCTTAGTAGAACCAACTCCCTTTTTATGAGCAAAAAGCTGAAGGTTCATTCTCATCATGGCCTTACACCTCCTTGGTTATTACCTCTAAATACTTACCATCGCAGCTCTCTTCGATCTGAGTCAGACCCAGAACCAGGGCATCCATCAGAAGGGTTCCTCTCTCGCTGACCGGATCTGTGAAACGGAAGAATACCTCCCCGTCATCCTCTTTCAGCTCAATCTCATCTTCCGTGAAAGTCTCGATGGAATTCACCGTCGTGATCACCAGTGCGGATACCGCCGCGCAGATGATATCCTTCCCGGAATCGGCATACCCTGCATGCCCTTTGGAATGAAAGCTTGCGTAAGAATGATTTTTCTTTTTTACTGTTACACGAATCATATTTCCGACAGGAATTAAGCGTTAATCTTTTCGATCTTCACTTTCGTGTACTGCTGTCTGTGACCGTTTTTCTTGTGATAACCAGTTTTTCTTTTGTATTTGTAAACGACAACTTTCTTAGCTTTGCCGTTCTCAACTACAGAAGCGGTAACACTGGCATTTGCCACATCGCTGCCTACTTTCAGACCGTCGTTGCTCACTGCGATTACGTCATCGAAAGTAACAGTCTCTCCAGCTTCCACACCAAGTTTTTCTACTTTAATGGTATCGCCCTCGGATACTTTGTACTGTTTACCACCTGTTGCAATAATTGCGTACATATGGCACCTCCTATAAACATTACTCGCCAAATATGGTGGCCTTGCGGCTCTTCAAACCTCTTTGTGCGGCATACCTTTGTATAATAGCATCGAAAGTGGTGAAAGTCAAGAGTTATTGCGACTTTTTCATGAAATTTGCGAACACATTCGATTCTCCTTTGCTTTCTGAGAGTTTCCTGTTATAATAAGATTGTGAAAGATTCAGCAAAAGATGAGTCCGGGCAGCCGGATGATTCTACAATATTTCCTAAGATGAGAAAGGAGAATAAATAACAATGAATGTCACTGAAACTATCAAATACGTTGGTGTGAATGACCATCAGGTGGATCTCTTTGAGGGTCAGTACGTAGTGCCAAGCGGAATGTCCTACAATTCCTATGTGATCGACGATGAGAAGATCGCAATCATGGACACCGTGGATATCCATTTTACCCATGAGTGGCTGGACAATATCGCAAACGTTTTGAATGGAAGAAAACCAGATTATCTGGTAGTTCAGCACATGGAGCCGGATCACGCTGCCAATATCGAGAACTTCATGAAGACATATCCGGATACAACCATCGTTGCCACTGCGAAAGCGTTCGCCATGATGGATTGTTTCTTTAACCTGGATCCTCAGGTAAAACGCCACGTTGCAGACAATGGTTCCACATTATCTCTCGGAAAGCATCTGCTCACCTTCGTGTTCGCTCCAATGGTTCACTGGCCAGAGGTTATGATGACTTACGAAAGCACCGAGAAGGTTCTCTTCTCCGCAGACGGATTCGGTAAATTCGGTGCCCTGGATGTGGAAGAAGACTGGGATGACGAGGCACGCCGTTATTATATCGGTATCGTTGGAAAATACGGCGCACAGGTTCAGGCTGTTCTGAAACTGGCAGGCACTCTGGATATCCAGACCATTTGTCCTCTGCACGGACCGATCCTGAAAGAAAATCTCGGACATTACATCCAGAAATACGATATCTGGTCTTCTTATAAAGTGGAGGAAGAAGGTATTGTCATCGCATATACTTCCGTATACGGACACACCAAGAAAGCCGTTGAGATGCTGGCTGAGCAGCTCAAAGCGAAGGGATGCCCGAAGGTTGTTGTCTATGATCTCGCAAGATGTGACATGTCACAGGCTGTGGCTGACGCATTCCGCTATGAGAAACTGGTACTGGCTACCACCACTTACAACGCAGAGATCTTCCCATTCATGAAACAGTTCATCGATCATCTGACTGAGCGGAACTTCCAGAAACGTACCATCGGTCTGATCGAGAATGGTTCCTGGTCTCCTCTGGCTGCGAAGATCATGAAATGTATGTTTGCAAAATCCAAAGACATCACCTGGCTTCACACTACCGTCAGAATCAAATCTGCGGTCAGCGCTGAGAACAAAGAGCAGCTAGAAGCAATGTCCAACGAACTCTGCCAGAAATACATCGCGCAGTCCCCGGATTCCGCCAACAAGAACGATCTCACTGCTCTGTTCCGCATTGGATATGGCCTCTATGTGGTTACCTCCAACGATGGCAAAAAGGATAACGGTCTGATTGTCAACACTGTGACACAGCTGACTGACACCCCGAACCGTGTGGCTGTCAACATCAACAAAGCGAACTATTCTCACCATATCATCAAACAGACTGGCATTCTCAATGTAAACTGTCTGTCTGTGGACGCTCCGTTCAGTGTATTTGAGCGCTTCGGATTCCAGAGCGGACGTACTGCGGATAAATTTGACGGCATCACACCGATTCGCTCCGACAATGGTCTTGTGATCCTTCCGGAGTATATCAATGCTGTGATTTGCCTGAAAGTTGAGCAGTATGTGGATCTTGGAACCCATGGCATGTTCATCTGCTCTGTGACAGAGGCACGTGTGATGAGTGAGAAAGAGACCATGACTTATACTTACTACCAGAACAACGTGAAACCGAAACCAAACACTGAGGGCAAGAAAGGCTTCGTATGCAAAGTCTGCGGATACATTTATGAAGGCGATGAGCTGCCGGATGACTTCATCTGCCCGCTCTGCAAACATGGTGTGGCTGACTTTGAACCGATTCAGTAAGACAGTTGTAAAATAAAAACAGCTATGTAAAATAAAAAGGACCATTCCTAGAATCCAGGCTTTTATCAAGCTTCGGATCTTGGAATGGTCTTTTTTTGATACTATTTTTTCTTATTAAACTTCATAATCAATACATCTACGACCAAGGCTGCCACTGCCAGCACCATGATCATCACAAAAGTAGAATTGTAAGCGCCTCCGGATTGCTCAATCAGCATACTGGAGATCATCGGTCCAAGAATCGCCGCAGGAATCAGGGCGAAGTTGCCGAGACTGAAATTCACCGGATAATACTTGGGACCATACTCTTTGTGGATGAACGCGGATGTTATCGTAGGTGTGCTGCCATATCCCACACCGGCCAGCAGAAGACCGATCAAGATAAATGGAATTCCGAAATTCACAGCACCCAGGAACAGACACAATCCTGCCAGGAACGTAAAACAGATGTTCAAAAACAGAGACGGCTTGGTGCTGAACTTGTCAAAGAAGCTTCCCATGAACACTCTTCCGCCGCCGTTACACAGAGAGACAACCAGTCCCATAACAGCCGGCGCACCAAAAGCCAGTGCGATGGACGCCGCACTGTTGATGACCAGAAGGCCGGCAGAATTCAGAAGAATCGCCCACAGAACAAACAGCCAGAAGACAGGAGTCTTCAACATATCTGCTGTGGTAGTGCTGGGAACCTCTTCTTCGGAACTCGTGGCTGATTCGTTCTCCGTCTTCGGCGGTACTTTCATGAAGAAAGAACCTGCCACCAGGATTATTGCCACGGCCACGGCAAGAACCAGGAAGGTTGGAAAGAGTCCGATGGCACTGATCAGACTGTTGACCGCACTTCCCAGGATAATTCCGCCCAGTCCGAATCCCATCAACATCAATCCAGACGCAAGACCTGCCCGGTCTGTAAACCACTTGTTCACCGTACTGATCACTGTGTTGTATCCGAAACCAACTCCACCGCCGCAGAAGAAACCATAGAAGACATATAAAAGGATCAAGCTGGTGCCGGAATCATCAGGATTCAATCTGGAAGCTCCGAAAAATCCAATAAAAAGCATAATTGCTGACAGCCAGAGAACTGTCCGAGGCGGAAATTTCTTCGCCAGAAGACCGGAGAAAAAGCCGCACAGACAGAAGAAAATCATAGAAATCGTAAACGTAAGCGACAGCTGTGATTCCGTCCAGTCTGTGTACACCTCATTGAAAGGAGCTTTGAAAATCGACCATGCATAAATCAGCCCCAGAAACAATAGCATAACAGTTCCAGCAATCAGATAACTCCAACGTTTTGTGTTATTCATTTTTTAAACCCCCATTATTCTTTTTATATCGCACGATGCATCATGCATCAATTATAAAAAAATGAATCCACTCTTGTCAAGGTAATACGATTATCAATTCTTATTTGTTGCTCACGATGCAGGCAAGAATCAGAGAATTAAACTTCTCCTCCTCAGAAGAACCGCGGGAAGTGAGCACGATCGGACACTTTGCTCCCATGATTAATCCTGCCATCTTCGCATGAGCCATCTCTGTCAGGCTCTTTCCCAGCATATTTCCGGCATGTACATTGGGAACCAGAAGAATGTCCGCATCACCGGCACAGGGGCTCTCATATCCCTTGGTCACAGAACGTTCTTTCACCATCGCCAGGTCAAAGGAGATCGGTCCTTCCACGATACATCCAGTCAGTTCTCCTTTCTGGTTCATCTCCTTCAACGCCACTCCATCCATGGACTCCGGCATCTTGGGATTCGGTGTCTCAGACGCTGCCAGGACACACACCTTGGGATTCTCATATCCCAGTCTGTGGAGAACCTCAACCGCATTTTCAATGATCTGCTTCTTCTGCTCCAAAGTCGGATAAGGAAGCATTCCGCCATCTGTCGTGATCACCAGTTTATGATAAGAAGGAATCTCCGTGAGCGCCACATGGCTCATCACTTTGCCTTTGCCAAGGCCTGTCTCCTTGTTGACAACCGGACGCAGCATCTGAGCAGTCTCAAGCTTGCCCTTCATCAGGAAATCCGCTTTTCCCTCACGGATCAGCTTCACTCCCTCCGTAGCCGCTTCTTCCGGTGTCTGAGCATCCAGAATCTGCTCATCCCGGACATTGACGCCAAGGTGAGCTGCTGTCTCTTTGATCGCCTCACGGTTTCCGATCAAAATCGCGTCAATCAATCCTTTTTCTACCACTTCTGCCACGGCACCGAGGGCGTGGTCATCTTCTGCTCTGACCAAGGCTACTGTTTTTTTATTTGCTTTGGGATCAACCAGAGCCAAAAGTTCTTCAAACTTTTTGAAAACCATAAAAAAATACCTCCTCTTTGTCTATTTTTACCAGTATAACATGAGAAGGTATTTTTTGTATAGTATATTTTTAACTATTTTTTTATAAATCGGGCACGATTTCGATCCAATAGCCATCCGGGTCCGTGATGAAGTAGATTCCCATCGCCGGATTCTCAAAAACAATACATCCCATCTTCTGATGTTTTTCATGGTATGCATCGTACTCATCCGTGGTAAACGCAAGATGGAACTCATTTTCTCCCAGATTATAGGGCTCGCTGCGGTCCTTCAGCCAGGTCAGTTCCAGAGTAAAATCTGAATGCCCGTCCCCAAGGTAAACCAGTTTGAACGATCCGTCTTCCGCATTCTTCTCCCGCACTGGAGTCAGTCCCAGTGCCTCCTTATAAAAGGTGATGCTTTTTTCAAGATCCAGCACATTAAAATTAAAATGATTAAAACTCAGCATGATTTTTCCTCCTGTAATTCACGCAGATCCTCAATGAGAGGACGGCGCACTTTCTTTCTTGTTGCCTCCACAATCTTCAGCTTGGTGAAATCAATCGCCGTGGCTCGGATGGGATCTTTTTTTAGATACTTCTGCAATACGTGGAAGAGCTCATCTTCATAGACCGGATTCTCCATACTGATGAAATCAATCAGAATAGACCCGGAAAGATTTCGCAGCCGAAGCTGACAGGCAATCTCCGCGGCAGCCTCCAGATTGATCTTCCGGTATGTCTCCTCTGCTTTTTTCTTATTCACATACTTGCCGGAATTCACATCGACGGACACAAAAGCCTCTGTCTGCTGAATGACCAGAAAACCTCCGCTTTTTAACCAGATCTTCTCCTGCTGTATCTGCCGGATTACAGACTCCAGCTGGTACAGCTTATAAAGCGGAAGCAAAGAATCTTCATAGAGACGAAGCTGGCAGCTCCCGCTGATTCTCTGTACCTGATCCAGCGTCTTCAGCTTCTGGTACAGGGAAGGGACGTCTGTGACGATCTCTGTGAGTCCCTCGGTGTAAGTGTTTCTGAGAACCTTCTGATAGAAAGGTTCTGCCTCATAGAGAAGACTGAAGCAGGTACGGCTCCTGCCATATTGGAGTACCTGATCCATCTTCTCTTTAAGCTCCTGGAATTCCTTCAGAATCTGCTTGGGCTTTCCGCTCCTGGCGTTGGTGCGCACGATGATTCCAAACGTTCCGTCCATCACCGGCGTCAGAAGTTCGCGAAGCCAATTCTTATCATAGCTGATCAGCTTCGAAGAAAAGGAAATCTGGCTTCCATCGGTGGTGAGAACCAGATATGTTCCCGTAAAATTCAACCGTGTGGTCACACTGGGAACCTTCCCTTTCATAGCTTCTTTTGACACCTGAACCAGAATCTGATCCCCAGGTGCGATCTTGGAATGCCGGTAAGGCTGCGCATAGATTGCAGTACTCTCCTCTTTCAGAGAATAGTAACAGGTCAGTCCATTCTGGATCATGATAAAAGCGGAATGGATGTTTGGGATGACCCGCTGAACCTGTCCCACATAGATATTTCCCAGAATATTCGGCCGGTGTTCCGATGTGAACTGAATCTCCCGGATCCGGTCTTCCTCCTCCAGTGCACTGACCGCACAGGGAACCCCGTGGATCTGCATATTTGTAAAAAGTAATTTACTCAATTCTCTCTCCTAAATCTGCCAGAGGAACAAATCGATGAAGATTTTCCTCCTGGGCAAGGTCTGCGTAAAGTTCGCAGCGGTGTATCTGGTATGGATACTGTTCGGGCGAAATGTCCGCATAGGCAAAGAAGTTCTCCAGAACCAGTTCCGGTTTCGTGTAATTGCGGCTGGCAGCAGACAGTCGCATAAAGATTCCCTGATTGGACAGACGCATTTCATGGATGTTCGGGCGAAGATCCACCGATTTCTCATTACGTTTCGTCTTCTTCGTCACAGGGATTTCTTTCTGGGCGAGGAAACTGCAGATCTTCTCGGACCACCATTCCTCTGGCCTTTGCTCACCGCAGAATGTGATCTCATAATCAGCAGCCTCAACCAGAGACATGGCCTTGCTGGCCTTGCCGTCTTCCACTTTCCGGGCACAGAGAATCCGGATCCCCTCTACCATAGTTTCATTCAGACGTCTCTCAATCTCATCGGTGGAGACTTCTTCTGTGAACTGAACATCGAAGTATTCCCCGCTGCTGGTGACTCCCACGCCAAGAGGGGAAGCGAAGGACATGATAATATGAGGACTGAATCCCTCACTGTATGCCACCGGAAGTCCGGCCCGGCGCAGTGCCTTCTGAAAATAGCGCATCGTGTCCAGATGTCCGATGAACTTCAGATAACCCTCTTTTGAAAATTTAATTCTGACCTTCATAGCAGACACCTCCTTGATAACGTTTCGCTCCGCATCCGGAGCAGTCCATCCGGCAGTTCGGCGTGACTTTTCCTTCCTGCGCCCGCTCCCACTCACGGATCAGGAATTTCTTAGTCACTCCTGCGTCGATGAAATCCCAGGGAAGCAGTTCGTCCGTGGAACGCTCTCTGAGTGTATAGAAGTCAAGGGAAATCCCGGTCTCCTCAAAGGCCTCTATCCAGATGTTCTGATGGAACGTCTCAGACCAGGCGTCATACAGAGCCCCCTTTTCATAAGCCCGGCGGATCACCTGGGCAGCCCGGCGGTCTCCTCTGGCCAGAAATCCTTCCAGTATGGTCACATCTGCCTCATGCCAGCTGTAATGAATGCTTCTCTGATTCAGCTGGGCACGGATCTCCTCTTTTACGACCTTCGCCTTTCCCTCGAAATCCTTCTGGGAAAACATGGACGCCCACTGGAACGGGGTAAATGGTTTCGGCACAAAAAAGGAAGTACTCACATTGACCTGGACTTTTCCTTTTCTCTGATCTTTGGGAATCTCATAGTATTCTTCCGCGATTTTCTCAGCCAGATGAGCGATTCCTTTCATATCCTCTTCCGTCTCCGTGGGAAGCCCCAACATAAAATACAGCTTAACCTTATTCCAGCCTCCCTGAAAAGCAGTTCGGGCTCCCTGGAGAATGTCTTCCTCCGTCAGTCCTTTGTTGATAACATCCCGAAGTCTCTGGGAACCCGCCTCGGGAGCGAATGTCAGGCTGCTCTTGCGGACATCCTGAACTTTTCCCATCACATCCAGGGCAAAAGAATCAATCCGAAGGGATGGAAGGGAGATATTCACCTTCTGGTCCGCACATTCATCAATCAGAAAATCCACCAGTTCTCTCAACTGGGAATAATCGCTGGAACTTAAGGAACTCAAAGAAATCTCATCATACCCTGTATTTTCCAGCATCTGGCGGGCATAATTCTTCAGCACTTCCACATCTTTTTCCCTGGTGGGGCGGTATATCATTCCGGCCTGGCAGAAACGGCATCCCCGGATACATCCTCTTTGAATCTCCAGTGTCACCCGGTCCTGAACCGCACGGATAAAGGGAACCACCGGCTTGGTGGGATACACGGAAGTATCCAGATCCATCACAACCTGTTTATCCACCTTCTCAGGCACTCCCGGACGGGTCGGTGAAAAGGATGCCAAAGTTCCATCCTCATGGTAGGAAGCCTGGTAGAACCGGGGAACGTAGATTCCCGGAATCGCTGCCGCCTTGAGCAGGAACTCCTCTCTGGAACCTCCCTCCTTCTTATTGGCAAGATAGAGATCAAAGAGCTCATCGTAACGAATCTCTCCCTCTCCGATATAAAACAGATCAAAGAATTCCGCAATCGGTTCCGGATTGTAGACACAAGGCCCTCCCCCGATAACAATCGGACAGTCCTCGCCCCTCTCTGTGGCTGTCAAGGGAATTTGACTTAAGTCCAGAATCTGGAGAATATTGGTATAACACATTTCGTACTGGATGGTGATTCCCAGAAAATCGAAATCCTTCACCGGATCCTGAGATTCCAGGGCGAAAAGGGGAATCTTCTCCTGACGCATCAAAGCATCCAGATCTGTCCAGGGCGAAAAGACCCTCTCACACCACACATCCTCCCTTTGATTGAACATGTGGCAGAGAATCTGCATTCCCAGGTGGGACATTCCAATTTCATACACGTCCGGAAAGGCCATAGCAAAACGGATAGAAACCTTTTCGGGATCTTTCATAACCGCATTGACCTCACCTCCGATATAACGGGCAGGTTTGTCTACCTTCAATAATATTTCATCATTTAAAGCTAGTTTTCTCATAAAACCCTCTCTTTTTACTATGTAATCACTACTTTACAACAAATTCTATTAGCCCGTATTATGATACAGTCCGTGCTATTATATACCTTGTGCAGAAAAACTTCAAGCAAATAAATCTACTTATTCCCTTATATTATAACACCGGCAGAAATTTCACTTTCTGCGTGAATTTCTCCCGGTATTTCTTTCTCGGCAATTATTTTATTTCTTTACGAAGCTTCTCTATTTCTTCTTCCGTTAATCCACTGACTTCTCTGAGCAGTTTCATTTCCGCTCCGGCCTGCAGCAGCGCAAAAAGCATTTCACGTCTTCCTTGTTCGCGTCCCTCTTCCCGTCCTTCTTCTTTCAGGCGTTCTAATGCAGTACACATATTCATACCTCCTTGACTTGCAAGCGCTTCTTGAACAAGCAGATCGCTGTCTGTCATGACTCCGATCATTGCTCCCACATCCGAGTCTACAATTTTTTCTCCTAAAGTTGTACAAAACCAAGTCAAATTTCGTTTTTCTTCTCGCGGAAGGTTTCGTTTTCCCTCTCTTCTTTCTTCTCTTCCCGAATCTCCCAATGTATCAAAAAGGACAGAGCAGCCCGCAGGGCAATAATTCCCGCCACAATGGCAATCTCGCTCCACTGACGCACCACCACCGTGCGCAGGATCTCGCTTCCCATCTTAAATTCCAGGCCCATGGCCAGTCCTTTTGCCAGGCAGATTCTGGTATCCCGGTCATGGCGGATCCACTTGATGGTTCCCATGATTCCACTGGCCACGATCACAGCCACACCCACGAACTCGAATACCAGAATTCCCAGATTCACCACATGCTCCAATAAAAACTCCAGAATCATCTCGATCTGTTCCATATCATATCCTCACTTTTCTTTATTTAAGACCTGCTCGCAAGCCTTTGCAGAGAGCCTTACCCTGTTTGACAATCCGGCAGCCAACACAGCTGCCTTTCTTTCCTCATTTTCCCCTTGCATCCATACTTTTATGTGACAAGGAGGAAACGTTGTCTCAGGCCGTATGAACCGGCTTTCCCCGGTGCTTCTCCAGGCCGTGAATCCAATCTGATTTCAGGAAATAGATCAAAAATACGACCGAACTTAAGAACCAGGTCAACGGGTAGGCCCAGAAAATCACCCGGATGTTCGGAATCCACCGGACAATCACGGAAATGTATCCCACACGGATCACGCACCAGCAAATCATCATGACGAACATGGGCACCACCGATCTGCCTGCCCCTCTCAGGATTCCTGCCATACAGTGGGAGAAAGCCAGCAGAAAATAAAACCAGGTAACGGTTCTGGCCCAGGCCACACCGTAGCTGACTGCCTCCTGTCCTCCGCCGAAGGCACCGATCAGCCATGGGGAAAACAGGTTGATGCAAAGGGCAATGAATTCTGCCACACACAGGGAACAGACCGCACCGATCACAGCTCCTTTCTTCGCCCTCTCATATTTTCTCGCCCCAAGATTCTGACTGGTGAACGTGGTGAGCGCCAGAGCGAAGCAGGTGACCGGAAGGAAACCGAACCCTTCGATCTTGGAATAGGATCCACAGCCTGCAACCGCCGTAGCACCAAAGGCATTGATATTGGACTGTACAAACACATTTGCCACCGATATAATGGAATTTTGCACCCCGGCCGGAACACCGTTCACCACGATCTGCCAGAGCATTCCCCAGTCACCCCGGACATCCCGAAGGCGGAGGCGGAACACTTCATTTCCCTTCATCAGCTGAAACAGACACAGAAAGGCGCTTAGAAACTGAGAGAGAATAGTCGCGAAAGCGGCAGCCCACACGCCCAGTCCCAAACCTCCCACAAACAGAAGATCCAGCGCAATGTTCGTCAAAGAGGAAATAATCAGAAAATAGAGCGGATGCCGGCTGTCTCCCATCGCCTGCAGAATTCCCACAAAAAAGTTATAAATCACAAAAGCCAGGGAGCCTGCGAAATATACCTGAAAATAATCCAGGGACTGGGACAGTACTTCCTGAGGCGTACCCATGAGAATCAGAATCTTCGGCGCAGCCACAATGCCGACCACCGTCAGAAGAATGCCGCAGGCAATTCCAAACAAAATCGTTGTATGAATGGATTTTCTCAGATTCTCCTGATCCCCGGCGCCGAAATATTTTCCTGTCACCACACCGGCACCGATGGAAATCCCATTAAAAAATCCAACCAGCAGAAAGATCAGATTTCCCGATGAACTGACCGCCGCCAGCGCATTATTTCCAAGAAAATTGCCGACGATCAGAGAGTCCGCCGTATTGTATAATTGCTGAAACAGATTTCCCCAGAACAGGGGAACTGCGAAGGCAATCAGCCGTCGCCAAATCGGCCCCTCCGTCATCAAAGTTGCCGTCGATGTTTTTGCCATCTTAAAAACCCCCAATAATCGGTTCTTCGACCGAAATTTCTCCATAGTATAAATATTATAGCCCCGATGACAGAATGTTTAAATAGATTTTGACAAATTTTTTTCATTCAAAAAAAGAAATCCCCCCTGTCTTTGTACCCGGACAGGGAGGATCTATGTAAGAAAATTTTAATTTACTTATTTTTCCTGAGAAATCAGATGATACGGAAGTGTCACGAATACAATCGCGCCGATCATGTTACCCAGGCTGGCCAGCAGTACGCTGTAGCAGTACTGGCCGATGCCAATGCCGCCGTTCACCAGGGCCACACCTTCGATACTCATGTTTGCGATACTATGCTCGAATCCACATACCATGAAGACGAAAATACACCAGAAAATCATGATCAGCTTGCCGGATTCGGATTTCAGTTTGGTACCGCACCATACAGCCAGACATACCAGAATGTTACACAGGATTGCACGCACCAGCAATGGCAGAGGCGCATATCCCACTTTTCCCAGCGAAATCTGAGTAAAGTAAGCAGCCACATCGCCTTCTCCGGCGGTCGGGATTCCGCTCAGCTGGAACAATCCCACGAAAAGCAGAGAACCGATCAGGTTGCCAATCCAACAGAAGATCCACAACTTAATGGTGTCTCCCCAGGAAACCTTCTTGCGCAGGGAAGCTGCTGCCATCACAAAGTTATTACCGGTGAACAGCTCCGCGCCTGCCATCACCACCAGACTGAGTGCTGACGCAAAGGCGAACGCCTGCGTGGGCTTCGTCCAGGATGCCGCATCTCCCGCGGAAATCACCTGGCCCAGCGTAAACGCCACAAAGCTGCCGAATGAAATAAACATACCAGCCACCAAAGCCGCCACGAAGTATCCCAGAGGATTCTTCTTCATCAAGTTCACTTTGCCTGCTCCTGCATTGCAGACTGCTTGGAATTCATCCTTAAACGTAATTTTTTTCCTCCTTCATAGACCTATAGTTTTTTGCCCCTTTTCCCTTCTCCTTTTTTGCCTTTGGATCCTGTAAAAAGCTCCCCAGTTCTATGCTTTTCACAGAGAAAAAAAGGGCGGCATTTGAAAAGGTCCAAATGCTGCCCAGACGGTCGGCTCTTATCCAGTATCAATTCCCTTGTGGTTAGCTCCACACGATCCCGTCAGTAATTGGTACCGCTTTAACTCTGACATTAATTTAACATACTTGTCAAAGTTTGTCAACAGATTTTCTGACAATTTTTCACAACTTTCCTTCTTTTCTCAGATACTCTATCTTGCTTTCTGCCTTGTGAACCAACTTGTCACACAGTCTCAGCCAAGAAGTTCCTCTTTCTTCGCAAGGATCGCCTCGCACGCAGCGCAGGCAGGACAGTCACAATATTTCGCTCCTGCGTCTTTGACAGCCTGTGCATGTGCCTGTACTTCCTTCGCATTCTCTCCAAACACCTGCGCACCAGCCGGTGAACCTGCGAAAGCGATCAGCGTATCGATAGGCATAATGTCTGCTTCCACCTCAGCGATAAGCTCCTTCGTCTTCTGTGCCTCCTGATCGGTTCCCACTGCATCCAGCCAGCTCTGTGCCACAGCCTTCGCCTCCGCACAGCAGGTAGTTGCATTCATCAGTTCCTTCACTTTCTCCGTAACGTACTCTCTTACATCCTGGTTCATAATTTTCCCATCCTTTCTTTTGAAAAAATAACTTTCCCGGTCTTAGTCAGGAAGATTCCTATCCGGGGAAATCCTCTTCATATTGCTGGAGATTTTGATGAATACGGGCCAGCATCGACTCGCACTGGGCGATCTCCTCCGGGGTAAATCCCTCATAGAAAATATCCGTCATACGGCCGGACACCGCCATGTAATCCTTCTGCAGATCCCTGGCCTTCTCCGTCAACATAAGAAGCGTCTTGCGCCGGTCCTGGGGATCCTGGGCGCGGCTGACCAGCCCGCCCTCCTCCATCCGGTCAATCATGCTGGTAAGGGTCGTGGGAGCCAGATTCGTCCGATCTGAGAGCTCCCGCAGGGAAATGTTCTCCTCCTGCCAGAGCACGTATAGAAGACGCCCCTGTGCTCCGTTGAACGCATCAATCTTCTGCTCAGCGAGAATCCGCTGGAAGATCCGATCCGAAAGTCTCTTGATCTGTGAAATGATATTGCCGCCCTTAATCTCCATCTTTCTTCCTCCTTAATCGGATTATACTATCTAGTAGTATATTTGTAAAGAAGTTTTCTGAGCTTTTAAGGAACTGTCCGGTAATCTCAAATTTTCCTGAAGACACCTTCTCTCACTTTGTTTTTTTCTTCCGCAGCCGCACAGCAGCTACAACAATCATTCCCAGCAGGAGCAGTGCCAAAATCGCCAGGGCAGCCTCGTTAAGCAGCTTCTCTCTTCGAATATCATCGGCAGAAGATTCATAGGGAATCCCCTCCAGAGAGGCCAGGGGATCCCCTTCCTCCTGCAGCTTTCGCTGCGTTTCCTTATATTCTTCCATTGCAGGTTCCATCATGATCTGTTCCATGCTGTCTAAATTTTTCATAAATTCTGTCTTTCCTTTCTCAAATTGTTTAAAACGATCTTTTTTTCAATAAATTTTCCAGCATTTTTCATTTTATCAGACTTTGAAGGAACAAAGTGGACAAGCCTGCTTCAACTCCCTCATTTTCTCAATCTTGTGGGGTGTAATTTCCTTTGCACGCTGCCGCATCGAGATTCTAGCGGAGCGTTTTTCTGTAGAAACAAAGTTTTCTATAAAACAAAAATCAGACTCAGAAATCTTTTTGTTTCTGAGTCTGATAAATATCCGACAAAAACATTTGTTGTCAGGATTCTCTTCTTTTCTTTTATCTTCTGTCCATACCACAGGGGTATTCTTCCTTCGCAGCGAGCTGATCCAGATGAACCGTCTCATAGAGGCGGTAGCCACCGGAGAAATTGTAACAGCTAAAGCCGTTCTGTGTCAGAATCCGACAGGCCAGATAGCTGCGGAGACCGCTCTGGCACATCACGTACACTGGTTTTTCTCTTGGAACCTCTTCCAGACGGTCACGCAGTTCGTCCAGAGGAAGGTTACGAAAGCCTTCTGCGTGGCCTCTCTCATACTCTCTCACCGTGCGGGTGTCCAAAAGTGTGACACTTCCATCCCTTGGAAGGTTTTCCAGATCTTCCAGGAAGAACTGGCGGTAACGTCCTGCGGCCAGATTGTCTGCCATGTAACCTGCCATATTCACCGGATCTTTTGCGGAGGAATATGGCGGTGCATAGGCCAGATCCAGATCTTTGAGCTGGAGAGCAGACATATTCATATGAATGGCGGTGGCCAGCACGTCAATCCGTTTATCCACCCCTTCATATCCCACAATCTGTGCTCCCAGAAGACGGTAAGTCTCTTTCTCGAACAAAATCTTCATCGACATCACCGTACCGCCGGGATAGTAACCAGCATGATTCATGGGAGACAGATAAATCTTATCATAAGAGATTCCCTCCTTCTGTGCGGTCTTCTCATTGATTCCGGTTGCTGCAATGGTCATGTCGAAGAGCTTGATCACCGAAGATCCCTGGGAACCCTGGTAATGGCTGTCAAGGCCGCAGATGTTGTCCGCCGCGATACGTCCCTGCTTATTGGCGGGTCCTGCCAGTGAAATCACTGCATCGGAACCGGTGACGGCATGTCTGACCTGTACGGCATCTCCCACTGCGTAGATGTCCGGCACAGAGGTCTCCATCCGGTCATTGACCACGATACTTCCTTTCAGTCCCAGCTTCAGACCTGCTTCCCGGGCAAGGACTGTGTCCGGGGTAACACCGATGGCCAGGATCACAAGATCAGCTGACAGAGGCTCTTCTCCTTTGAGCAGTACCTGAACGCCTCCTTCACTCTGGGCGAATCCTTCCACAGAATGTCCCAGCATCAGACGGATGCCTTCACTTCTCATCTTGGCATGGATAAAGGCTGCCATCTCCGAATCCAGCGGATTCATCAGCTGTTTTGGTCTCTGAACAATGGTGACCTGAATTCCCAAATCATGCAGGTTCTCGGCAAGCTCCAGCCCGATGAAGCCTCCTCCGGCCAGAATGGCGGATTTGGGTTTTTCTTTTTTCACAAATTCATGGATACGCAGAGTGTCCTCCACCGTGCGCAGGGTAAAGAGTCTGTCTGTACCTGTGCCGGGCAGTTCCGGCTGTGTGGGCTTCGCCCCCGGTGAGAGCAAGAGTTTATCATAACTCTCCTCGAAGGTCTCACCCGTATTCAGGTTTCGGACAGTGACAGTCTTTTGCTCCGGATGAATCGCAAGCACCTCATGGCGTACTTTCATCTCTATGCGGAAGCGCTGAAGGAAACTTTCCGGTGTCTGCAGAGTCAGCTCCCTGGAGTCCTCAATCACGCCGCCAATGTAATAAGGCAGTCCGCAGTTCGCATAAGAAATATAACCGGAACGCTCAAAGACCACCACCTGAGCGTTCTCGTCCAGTCTTCGGATTCTCGCTGCGGCAGTGGCGCCTCCGGCCACTCCGCCTACAATAACAACTTTCATGGATTTAACCCACCTTTCCCGATCTTTTCTCTCATTTTTTCTCATTATAACAGATCAACGGGGAAAAATCCGTGATTTTGTCACATTTTCCAAATCTGATCTCAGCGAGAAGAACGCTCTTTCCTGGGGCCGCATCGGTGTGAGCGGCCCTCGGTAATTAGTCATTTGTCTATACTTCGTCAATCGCCTTATTGGGGCAGATGTCAATGCAGTTGCCGCACTGCATACATTTTCGATAATCAATCCGGAACTGTTTCTCCTCTTCCACAATGGCCCTGTGAGGACATTCTGACTCACAGGCTCCGCATTTCACGCAGCGCCGGGTTATAACAAAAGCCATACACTCACCTTGCCTTTCTTATTTCACTTCGCCGCTGCGGTCCACATAGGTAGTGTGCAGCAGGTGGTGAGAGAGATGTCCGCAGGGTTCTCCCAGGTATTCCCTGTACAGAGACTGCACCTCCTCGTTCTCGTGAGAACGGCGTACCGGATTCTTTCGGTCACTCTCATAGATCTGCTCCATACGCTCAGCCACCATATCCGGGGAGGCGGTCAAAGGTGCTCCGCCGCCGTTCAGGCAGCCGCCGGGACAGGCCATGACCTCAATAAAGTGATAAGGAGATTTACCTGCACGGATATCCTCCATCACTGCACGGACATTTCCGATTCCGTTGACAATGGCAACCTTGACTTCCATATCTCCAATTGTCAGAGTGGCTTCCTTCAGTCCACGGTAGCCCCTGACCGTGTGATAATCGATCTGATCCACTTTACCGCCGGTGAGCTTCCAGACTACGGTACGCAGGGCTGCCTCCATAACGCCGCCGGTGGTTCCGAAGATCCGTCCGGCTCCGCTGCCCTCTCCCATGAACTTGTCAAACTCTGCGTCTGGAATGGTAGCCAGATTGATTCCGCGCAGTTTGAATAATTTTGCCGCTTCTCTGGTGGTCAGAACGATATCCACGTCCCGTCCATTCTCAGACTCCATCTCCGGACGGTTGTACTCATACTTTTTCGCCACACAAGGCATGATGGAGATGTGACAGATATTCTTCGCAGGAACACCGATCTTCTCCGGAAGATAATTCTTCACCAGAGCTCCGAACATCTGCTGGGGTGATTTACAGGAAGATAAGTGATCCAGCTGATCCGGATAGTGGTATTCCATGTATTTGATCCATCCGGGACAGCAGGAAGTCATCATCGGCAGCACGCCTCCGTTGGTCACACGGTCGATGAACTCGGTACCCTCCTCCATGATGGTCACATCCGCGCTGAAATCTGTGGTGAAGGCATATCCGCCCAGAGTTTTCATAGCCGCGGCGATCTTCTTCGTCACATCGGTTCCAGGGGCCAGATGGAACTCTTCGCCCAGGGTATTCTGGATAGAGGGAGCCATCTGCCATACTACAGTCGTATTAGGATCGTCCAGAGCTGCCATGGCCTTGTGAATGTTGTCCTTCTCCGTGAGAGCCGCCACCGGACAGACTTTCACACACTGGCCGCAGTTGATGCAGGCCGTCGCGGACAGAGGCACATTCTTCTTGGTATTCACATAGCGCTCTCCGGTCTCCTCATTGCATTTCATCTCATAGATACCGATTTTCTGAACTTCGTTGCAGACGGTCACACAGCGTCCGCAGGCGATACATTTGTCCATATCACGCACCATCGCCGGACTGGAATCATCAATTCCCCGGCCAGGTACTTCCCGCACCTTCGGGCTGACGCCGAACCGATAAGCCACATTCTGAAGCTGGCAATTGCCGCCGGTCTTCTGACAGGTCAGACAGTCATTGGGATGTCTCTTCAAAATCTCTGTCAGGCAGTCCTCCCGGTATTTCCGAACAGCCGGTGTGTCGGTGCGGATCACCATACCGTCCTTGGCACGGACGCGGCAGGATCTGCGGATGACAGACCCTCCCTCTTCTTCAATTTCCACGGCACAGACCCCGCAGGCTCCTGTGGGGGTCAGGCCTTTCAGATAACACAATGTCGGAATCTCAATTCCTGCCGATCTGGCTGCGTCTAAAATCGTGGATTCCGGTGGACAGGATACTTTCTGTCCGTTGATGACACAGACAATGTCTTCTTTCAGCATTCCGCCGTATACTTCATACATAATATTACTCCATTCCTTTCATCAGAAACCGTGATCTCAGCCCTCTTTTCTGGCAGAAATCAGATCCTCCACTTCTTTTTCCTCATAGCGGATGATTTTCGGGTCTTCGTTTTCATAATATTCAATGGCGTCATTCTGAGCCTGCGCCGTGAGCTCTTTGGCCTTCTGGGCACTGACTTTCTCAATGCGGATACCGATCTGCTTAAATCCAGGAATTTTGCTGACCGGATCCAGATGAGAGGAGTCTGCCAGCACGTTGGCTCCCTCGGCATAGTGGAACGGCATCCAGGCTACTTTCGGCTGCAGGGTATCCACAATTCTCGCCTCCACGTAGATGGAACCTCTCTTGGAGGATACTTTCACCCAGTCGCCTTCCTGAACACCCAGCTCCTTCGCGTCATCCGGATGAAGCTCGATCCAGTTTCTCGGCGCCGTGAAATGAATTGCAGGCACCTTGTCGGTCTGTGTTCTGGTGTGATAGTGGTACAGAATTCTGCAGGAGGTCAGTGTCATCGGATACTCTGGATCTCCCAGATCCGGAGACGGCTGCCACTCCAGCGCTTTCAGAAGACCGCCGCCTGCTCTTCCAGGTCCGTTGACGTGCAGGATCGGAGTTCCCGGATGATCCTCCGTCGGACAAGGCCACTGAACGCCAGCCTTTTCGATCTTCTCATAAGTGATTCCGGCATAAGACGGGGTCACGGTTCTCATCTCATTGAATACATCCTCCACCGTGTCATAATGGCAGGAATATCCGATCCGGTTCATCACCTGCATCAGGGTCCACCAGTCATCCCTGCACTCTCCCTTCGCAGGAACCACCTGGCGTACTCGCTGTACACGGCGCTCGGTGTTGGTGAAGGTTCCGTCCTTCTCTGCGAAAGCAGTGGACGGGAAAACCACGTCGGCGTACTCTGTGGTCTCGTTGGGGAAGATATCCTGTACAACCACGAAAGCTTTCTCCAGAGCATGTCTCACATGGTTGGTATCCGGGTCAGAGACCATGGGGTTCTCTCCCATGATGTATAGAAGTTTCACCTTGTCTTCCAGAATTGCCGGGATGGTCTCGGTGACGGTATATCCTTTGTCAGGGCTTAACTTTACTCCCCAGGCTTTTTCGAATTTCTCCTGAACCTGAGGATTGAATACTTTCTGGTATGCCGGGTAATCCGTAGGCAGAGCTCCCATATCGCAGGCTCCCTGCACGTTGTTCTGACCACGCAGCGGATTGACGCCGCTTCCTTTCTTACCCATATTTCCAGTCACCAGTGCCAGATTGCTAAGGCTCGTCACATTGTCTGTGCCGTTGACATGCTGGGTGATACCCATAGCATAGGCAATGTAGGACTTGTGGGTGCTGGCGTAGAGTCTTGCCGCCTGGATAATCAGGTCTTTGTCCACACCGCAGATCTCGGCCACTCTCTCCGGAGTGTACTTCTTGACGCACTCCCGCAGCTGTTCAATACCCTCCGTATGTTTCTCAATATATTCTTTGTCTTCCAGGCCCTCCTCGAAGATTACGTGAAGCATTCCGTTGCTCAATGCCACACTGGAGCCTGGATTAATCTGCAGATAGATATCCGCCAGATCCGCCAGCGGAATGCGGACCGGATCTGCCACAATGATTTTCTTGCCCATTCTGTGGGCCTGGCGTACATACATTCCCATAACCGGATGGGTTTCCGTAGTGTTGGAGCCAGTGATGAAGATGACATCTGCCTCCTTGACTTCCGCAATACAGTTGGTCATGGCACCGCTTCCTAAAGTGGTGGCAAGGCCAGACACCGTAGAGCTGTGGCACAGACGGGCACAATGATCCACGTTGTTGGTTCCCACTGCCGCACGGATGAATTTCTGGAACAGATAGTTGTCCTCATTCACGGTACGTGCGGAGGAGAATCCTGCCACAGCGTCCGGGCCATAGTTTTCTTTGACTTCTTTGATTTTGCTGGCAACCAGATCCAAAGCTTCTTCCCAGGTAGCCCGCTCCAGTTTTCCGTTCTTTCGGATCATCGGATATTTCAGACGGTCTTTGTGGTTGATGAAGTCATAGGCAAATTTACCCTTCACACAGAGAAGCCCCTGGTTGGAAGGTCCGTAAGCCGGGGTGGCGTCCACGATCTTTCCATCCTTCACGGAGAAATCGATCTGGCATCCCACACCGCAGTAAGCGCAGGTGGTACGCACCTTCTTCACTTCCCACTGTCTGAAATCATACAGAGATTTCGGCATCAAAGCCCCCACTGGACAGACGGAGACACAGTTACCACAGGACACGCAGTTGGTCTCTGCCATGGTAGCGCCGCCCTTTGGCATCACATAGGCATTGCTGCCCTTCTGAGCCATGACTAAGGCGTCAATTCCCACCAGTTCCCGGCAGGTCCTCACACATTTTCCGCAGCGGATGCATTTGTCCATCTCCTGATAATAAAAACGGTTGGACAGATCCTTCTCCCGGTGCTCAAAGGGAATCTCATACAGCGGATCTTTGACCCCATACATCTCACAGTATTTCTGCAGTTTACAGTCCCCAAGCTTTTTACAGTTCATACAGTCCAGCGGATGGGTGGCAATCATCCGGTACAGGATATCAGTTCTGGCTTTTTTGACCTCCTCAGATTCCGTCCAGACTACCATTCCCTCTTCTGCCTGGGTGTTGCAGGCTGTCAGAAGGCTGGCTTCTCCTTCCACCTCGCAGGAACACATCTTGCAGTCCCCGTACTCAGTACAGTTGCTGCAGTGTTTTGCCGGCATGCGCCCATAATCGTCATGACAAAATGTGGGGATAAAAATTCCCAGTTTTTCAGCCGCCTGCAATATGGTGCTGCCTTCTTCCACCTCAACCGTACGGTTGTTAATTTTCAGCGTTATCATCCTTATCCTCCTTAAAAAATTTTTTATCATCAAGTGTACCGGGGAAAGGCCCCTCCTACCTTATCTCTTCATTCCCCGTCACACTCACATTGCCTATATGGTAAAGATTTCCCGAGCCCTTGCGCACAAAACCAAGCAGTGTGATCTGCTCTTTTTTGGCAAGGTTCACCGCTCCTTCCGTCACTGCGGCTCTGGAGACCGCAATCCGGAATCCGGCATCAATGACCTTACGCAGATAATCCTCGGAAATTCTCCCGCTGGAAAAGACCACACACTCCTCCATGGGAATGTGGTTCTTCAGCGCGTAGCCCACCACCTTGTCCAGGGCATTGTGCCTGCTGATATCCTCCATGGAACACAGGATTTTCCCCTGATGCAGCAGAACACAGCTGTGGGCGCAGCCCGTATCCCGGAACAATTCTCCGGGATGTTCAAACATCTCTTTTACGACTTGGAAAATCTCCCCGGTCCTCACACTTTTTAATGGATTTCCGGAAGGGATTGCCCTTCGCTCCTCTTCCTCAAGATCTCCCATGAGAAATCTTCTTCCCAGAATCATCTCCTCCACATGGGAAGGAGTGCAGGTCACGGCAAGGCTTCTGCCTCCTCTCAGAGGAATCTCAAGATGAGCTTCCACCGCCACTTCATCCTCCTGCTTTTCCAGGTTTTCCTGGCAGATTTTCCAAATTTCCAGTCTCTTTTTCACCATTTTCCATTCCTCTTTCGGCTTCTCTTCCCGCAGAAGTTCCTGATATAACTGGGGTGTATTCACATTGAGCAAGTGTTCCGCGGCAATCTCCTTTCGGCGGCATTCATATCCCCACCGATCCAGTATGCGAAAAACTGGTGCCGGTCCCTTCTCAATCAGATCCCCGATGGCATCTGCCATGGCAACCGGGTAAATGGCGATCAGCGGTTCTTTGCGGTCGCCATGTTCCCAGAGAAGGGGAATCTCCTGCTCGCTTTGTAAGCCTCTCCTCTGCGTCCTGTGATATGCCAGAAGGTCATCCAGCACCTCCACCGGAAGCTTCGGCGCATCCACCGGGAGAACCAGACAGAAGGGAGTCTCCATCTCCTTCATGCAGGCATGAATCCCGCCGAGAGGTCCCCGCTGCGGATACCGGTCCCACACCACGGTGACACCCGGCTCCTCGATTGGGAACCCGGACACATAGATCTGGGAGATTCCAAGAGCTCTTGCTTTGTCAATCATCAACTGGGCAAAAGTCCTTCCTCCATAGCTAAGCTTCGCCTTGTGAAATCCCATGCGGGAATTCCTGCCTCCTGCCAGAAGGAGAAGTGAATAATTTCTTTCCCGTTCATTCATAAGATATACTCACTTCGAAGCAGGTTCCCGGGAAATATCGTCTCCCGCATGAAGAGTGCCGCCCTTGGAAACCCGGGCAAAAAGCGCGTGATCCCGCAGCAGGCATGGCTTCCCGGACTGGGCCAGAGGGCACAGATCGGGATAACATTTCTTGAAAACCCCGGTGATCTCAAAGGTGACCTGAGAGGTCTTCAGTTGATCTCCCGGTTTCACCTGTGCCAGATCCATTCCGCGGGTCCGGATATTTTCTTTGAATTTTTTCAGACAGAATCCTTCTTTTTGCTCTCTTGCCTCTTCTGAGAGGATGGAGATCTGTCTGTCCACATCCTGCCCGTGCCAGTCATCGGCCAGGCCATCCTGCACCGTCGCCTGGCAGGACGTCACAGGCCTGGGGGACGCGCCTCTATGTTCATAGACGAAAATATCTGTGATGGTTCCTTTTTCCATATCCATAATTTTCTCTCCTGTGTCAATCATTTTTCGATCTCAATAATATTCCCGGCTTCCTCCCAGGAATAGCCTCCCAGCTCCTGAAGCTTCTCATGAAAGGCATCGGATTTCAAAATCTCCAGAAAAGCCTGTACTAGAGGCATCTGCAGATCTTCCCGGTAAAGGGCGAAATCATAGGATTCTCTTCCCACGGGCAGGAAATCCAGATCCATGGCCTTAGCCGCGGACAGTACGCCCATCCCCACATCGGCGCCCTCTCCGGCCACCTGGGCCGCCACTGCCATGTGAGTCGCCGCCTCGAAATCATATCCATGAATCTCCTCTGGGGAAATTCCTTCTTTCTTCAGGAGGTAATCCAGCAGAACCCGGGTTCCGGCGCCCCGCTGGCGGTTCACGAACCGGCATCTGGTCAGATCAGAAATTCCTTTGATTTGAAGGGGATTCCCTTTCTTCACCATCAGCCCCTGAATCCTCCCCACACCTTTGATGAGCACCATGGGTTCCGTGAACAGTCTCTTCAGATAAGAAATATTGTAGACACCCGTCTTCTCATCCAACAGGTGCGTGGGGGCCAAATGTGCTTCCCTTCGCTTAAGGGCCATCAGTCCTCCCATGCTTCCCACATGGGTGCTGGACAGATACATATTCCTGTGAATCTGCGGCATCTGGTCTGCGATGACATCCAGAATCAGATCATGGCTGCCGATGACGACCAGAGTATTCTCGATCTTCGACAGATCCCGGTACAGTTCCACCTGCACCGTCTCTCCAGCCTCCACACCTTCGCTATTCTGAGGAATGACGCAGAAGCCGTCCGCCCGTACCATGGACATGGCAGCGCCGGCGCCCCTGGCAAGAGGAGCCGCCACCAGCTTCTCTCCCACTTTTCCCACTTTCACCCGGATATACTCCCGGTGCTTTAAACTGGATACCAGGCGCTTGGAGATCACCGCTGGAACCGTCGGGTTCTTCCTGCACACCGTATCTCCCAGCATAGCGAGTACCGGATTGACGAAATTCTCGAATCCAATGTAGGCACTGACGGGATAACCGGGCAGGCCGATCACCGGACGTTTGTTCACCACCGCAAGGATTACCGGTTTGCCAGGCTTGATGGATACTCCGTGTACCACCACTTCTCCCAGCTCGCGCAGCACATGTACGGTGTAATCCTCTGTCCCTGCGCTGGATCCGGCATTGATCAGCACCACGTCATAATTCTGGGAAGCCCACTCAATTTCCTCTTTGATTTTTCCGTAATCGTCTGGTATTACCAGAAAACGGTCCGCTATGGCTCCTTGCTCTACGGCAAGATTTTCGAACATTCTGGAGTTGGATTCAATGATACTTCCCTCCACCGGAGTCTCCTCCGGCTCGATAATCTCCGTTCCCGTGGGGAAGATAGCCACTCTTGGACGGGCAGCCACCTCAATTCTGGTAATTCCGGCAGACAGAAGAACTCCCACATCAATGGAACGGATCTTATGGTGTCCGGGCAGAATCATCTCACCTGCCACAATGTCCTCTCCCACTGGCCGGATATGCTGCCAGGGTGCGGCCGCCTCCACGATACGTACCCGGTCTTCGTCCCCGGTTTCCATCAGATCTTCCGCCATAATCACAGCATCATAAGGCGGATGTACCGGATCTCCTGTGTCCACAATCTGAAAATCTCTTCCACGGATGAGTTCCACCGGAGTGACCTCCGAGGCTCCTTTGGTGTGTTCCGAGATCACAGCAATTCCATCCATGGCGGCGGAATTAAACAGAGGAGAACAGTATTTCGCATACACTGCGGATTTTGTGACCCGGTGAAGACTCTCTGTCACAGGGATTGTCTCCCATTTGGGTTCCACCAGATCCCGCAGAACTTTCATATATTGATCCAGTGCTTCTTCCACTGGTATTGTCTTCAGATATAAATTTCTCTTTCCCATCTCTTATTCCCTTCGCTGTCTAAAAAAATTCTACCAACACCGGCTCCCCGGTCTTTAGCCCCTCTTTTCCCAGGGGAATCTGCACATACCCGTCTGCCCCGGTCAGCGTTCTCATCAAACCGGACTTACCCAGTACCGGATGGGCAATATACCGTCCATCCTCCCCGGATTCCAGGTGAACCATGATATAGGTATCCTTGCCGGGCGCAGCCGGAACATTACAAGCCATCAGCGCCGGAACACGATGCGCCATCGGTTCCTTCGTCCGCTGGTGTTCCAGCCATCCTGCCAGAAGATGAAAGACTAAAAGGGCAGCTGCCGGATGTCCCGGAAGTCCCAGCAGCACTGTCTGTGTCTGCGTGTCCGCAGCCAGAATCGTAGGCTTTCCGGGCTTCAAAGCCAGTCCGTGGGTGAAGACTCCAGGATCTGCCAGCCGGTCGAAAAGGGCCGCAGTGATGTCTTTCTTTCCCTGGGAACTTCCTCCGGATACCACCACCAGATCACTGTCCGCCATGCTGTCACGCAGAGCCTGTTCCAGCAATGCTTCCTCATCTTTAATGACCTCAGTCCGAAGAACCTGAAATCCCAGCTCCCGGGCAGCCTGTTCCAAAGCCGGTGTATTGATGTCATAAATCTTTCCGAAATCCAATGGCTTTCCCGGTTCTATCAGTTCATCGCCGGTGGACAAAATGGTGACCCGCAGGGGTTTCCACACAGTAACGGAAGTGATGCCATTACCGGACAGCGCTCCGATCTGGGATGCCCGGATCCTGGTCCCCGCAGGGAGAATCACATCTCCTTCCTGCACGTCCTCCCCGATCTGAACCACATTCCGTCCCGGGGGAACCGCTCCGTATATGGCCACGCTGGATGCGTCGAATAATTCACTGTACTCCACCATCACCATGGCATCTGCTCCGTCCGGAATCATCCCTCCCGTGGGAACGTAAGCACAGGTACCGCTTCGGACGGTACAAGGTGATGGCGTGCCGATCTCCACTTCCCCTGCGATATCCAGAAATACGGGAAGGCTTTCACTGGCTCCCTGAGTATCAGCAGCCACGACAGCATATCCATCCACACTGGAACGGCGAAAAGCAGGGAGCGGGGATTTCGCCCGGACCTCACAGGCCAGAATGCGTCCGGCACTGTCTGCCACCTTCATTTCCTCCGTTTGACACAGTTTCCAGGTAATATGAGAGAGAAGTTTTTCCCTTGCCTGCGCAAGACTATCCACTTTCAATAATTTCATTTTCCAATTGTCTCCTTTTTTGAAAAAAGCTTTCCTATTTTATAATAGAAAAAAAGAGCCAACAGATGCTGGCCCTTCAAAAAATTCTGCTTTGATGATTCATAGGGTTTCCGCTTGGAAATCAGGGAATCACTTTCCCGCAGTGGATTTTGCAACAGCCAATCAAATGATTTTCTCAAATTATGTGCACCAAACAGACCTGCCGCTTCGTCGCGGTAAGAATCGCCGGTGCGCATATGCTGCTTTCAAAATCCTTTCCAAACACGGGAGGCATTGATTCAAGCGGTCAATACCCTCGTCAGAGAATTTCCCTGACTGGTCCTGATTCCTCTTTACAGGACTCGGATTCTTCGTTTATTATACAACAGTTTAAAATTATGTTCAATCTTTTCCACGCAATTTTACGGATTTTCAGATCCATGTTCCCATGTCGGATCCTGTGCTCTCAGCGCCTCTCCTCTGAGAAATTGCTGCACCTGGGAAACCTGGGAATGAAAAAGCACTTCCTCAACCGAGCCGCTTTGAAGTACGCTTCCCTTCTCCAGAAAATGCACCCGGGTACACATTCGGGCAATATGGCTGAGCCGATGGCTGATGAGAATCCAGGTATTCTTCTCTTCCCGGTGAATCCTGCGGATCATCTGTTCAAAATAGTCCACACTGTCCGGATCAAGATTGGATAAGGTCTCGTCAATCATCACCAGGCGGGGATGAAAACACAGCGCGCGCAGCATGGATACCTTCTGCTGTTCTCCGCTGGAGAGGCTTCTCGCCGGCTGCATTTCTTTTCCAGACAGGCCACAGTCCTCCAGAAGGTCGGCAATCTTTTGGCGGTCCGGGCGGATCTTGCGTATCTTCAGCGGATAGACAATATTTTCATAGACACTGTCATGGAGAAGATAGGGCCGCTGGCTGGTCATGGTGATCTCGGTCATCTTCATAGATCCGTAGTCAACCTTCCCCTGATCCGGCTTTAGAATTCCCATGATGATCTTGGCCAGGGTTGTCTTGCCGCTTCCATTGCTTCCGATAAAACCGTGAATCTGTCCCTCCTCGATCTTTAGATCCTCGATATGGAGCTGAAAATCTCCCACTTTCTTTTCCAGATCAATAATTCTCATTCACATCTGACTCCTTTCGGAAGAAATCCGCCAGGCACTGCAGGATGAAGGCCATCACCAGAAGAAGAATTCCCAGGGTGAGCCCTTCTGTGAAGATTCCCTGACTCTTCAGGAGGGATATGGCCGTCGTCATGGTTCTGGTGTGCCCTTTGATGTTGCCGCCCACCAGCATGACAGCGCCCACCTCACTGATGGAGCGCCCGAATCCGGTCACCACCGCAAAATAGATCTCATGTTTCATCTCCCTTAAGAGAAGCAGATCCGTCTGCAGCTTACCGGCTCCCATGGTCTTTGCGAACACCCGGACTGCCGGAGCTGTCTTCGCCGCGTAGGTGTAGACCAGCCCGCAGATAATCGGCGTGATGATGATCGTCTGAGCCAGGATCATTCCCTTGATGGTGAACAAAAGTTCCAGTCTGCCCAGAGGTCCCCGCCTCATGGTGAGCATATAGACCAGAAGTCCCACCACCACAGGCGGGACTCCCATCAGTGTCCGGTTGATGCGGATCACCAGTCTCTTTCCCGGAAAGGTGAACCTCTCCAGCGCCATGCCAAGGAAGGTCCCCACCACGGCGGAAAGGAGGGTGGAGGTCACCGCCATCTGGAATGTGACCCGGATGGCGTCGTAGACTCCCACATCAGAAAAAAGTTCATCAAAAAATGTTTTTAACATTTTCTATCTCCAGAGAGTTTATGCGTCTGTTCCAGCGTTCGGCACGAAAAGAGCTTCTCCGTATTCTTCCACTCCGTATTCGCCGATGAGTTTTTGAATTTCATCAGAACAGATCCAGTCAATAAATGCATTGGCTGCCTCGTTATTCACTTCCGGATATTTCTCCGGATTCACAGCGATCACACCGTACTGATTCAGCAGATTGGCATCTCCCTCACAGACAATCTCCAGATCCAGCGGCACATCTGCGTCTTTTTTCATTTTCAGATAAGTTCCCCGGTCTGTGAGACAGTAAGCCTGCTGCTCATCTGCCATGGTCAGAGTTGCTCCCATGCCCTGTCCGGATTCCAGATAATTGGGATCGGCTGTGGGATTCAGTCCTAAATCCTCCCAGATCTGTTTCTCTTTTTTATCTGTTCCGGAATCATCTCCTCTTGAGACAAATGGAAGCTGGTCATCCACAATCTGAGTGAACACAGACTGAATGTCCTCGGTGGCCGCGATGGGCTCTGTCGGTCCCACCACGATGAAGTCATTGTACATAACCGGGAAACGCTCCACGCCATAGCCCTCTGCCACAAATTCCTCTTCGCTTGCCTTCGCATGAACCAGAACGATATCCACATCACCGTTCTTTCCCATCTCCAGGGCTTCTCCCGTTCCGACAGCATCCCAGAGAAGCTCATATCCTGTGTCTTCCTGGAAAATCGGTGCCAGATAATCCAGAAGTCCCGTGTCGGCAGTGCTGGTGGTAGTGGCCATCATCAGCTGCCCTTTCCCTGCAGTCTCTTCCTTGGTATCTTCACCGGTGTCTTCCTCAGAAGCTGTCTCTTCCTGGCTGGAAGTATCTTCTGCTTCCTGTGTGGACTCGCTGCTCTGTGAACTGGAGCTGCAGCCTGCCGCAAAAAGACTCAACGCCATTGTTGCTCCTAAAATGATTGCCAAAGTTTTCTTTTTCATCTTGATCCTCCTTTGATGAATTCCATAATTTATCTCAACAGTGGATTCTGCACAGCCCCTCCATCCATGCAGATACACATGGAACGCATCCTCCACCGGTGAAATCTCTCTGGTGACAGAGCTTTAGTCTGCCCTCTCAATCAGGGTCATCTCATCGCCCACGGCAATCTCTCCTCCGTGGATGACCCGGGCGAACACACCTTCCCTTGGCATGATGCAGTCTCCCATGATCCTCCGTATCTCACAGCCATGGTGGCACTCTTTTCCAATCTGAGTCATCTCCAGGATCACATCGTTGCAGGCAAACCGGGTGCCCACAGGCAGATTCTTAAAATCAAAACCGGATACGATCAGATTCTCTCCGAAGGCTCCGTCTGTGATGGGCGCTCCCTTAGCCTTGAAAGCCTCAATCACCTCATAGGACAGAAGACTCACCTGCCGGTGCCATTTCCCCGCATGCGCATCGTTCTGAAGACCGAACTCCTCGATCAGCTGCGCTTTTCCAATATTTTTCTTCTGCGTTCCTTTCTGTTCGCTGATACATACTGCCTTGACAATTCCCATTTTTTTCCGCCTACTTTCTCGCACAATTTCCGGCCTCGCCGGTCAAAATCTCAATACCATGCCCCAGATGCGGAGCAATGTATTCCAGACATTCCCTCACAGCCTTAGGGCTTCCGGGAAGATTGACAATCAGTGTCATATTGCGGATGCCTGCCGCAGCCCTGGACAGCATGGATCTTCCGGTGAATTGAAGACTGTAGGCACGCATAGCCTCCGGAATCCCCGGAACCTCTCTCTGACAGACGGCCTTCGTCGCCTCCGGCATACAGTCTCTGGGGGAGAAACCGGTTCCTCCCGTTGTGAGAATCAGCTCTGCCTCTCCTCTGTCCGCTGTCTGAATCATCTGAGCTTCCAGCATCTTCTGTTCATCCGGAAAAATCCGGATTCCCACCACTTCGTATCCTTGTTCTTCCATGATTTCCCGGATAACCGGACCGCTTAAATCTTCCCGTTCCTGTCGGTATCCGCTGTCACTCGAGACAAGAATCAATACCCTCTTCTTTTTCATATTATCCTCCAATCTGGGACATCATTTTCTTCTCGGTGTCCTCCCCTTTTTCTTTCTTTTCATAAAAAGCATGGCCTTCTGGCTTTTCCAAAAGTGCCTGCGCAATCTGCTCTGCCAGCTCCCGGTCGGTGGCTCCTCTGCGAAGAAGCTCCCTTAAGTCCACGCCCCGGTCATACTGAAGACAGGTTTTCAGATATCCCTGCGCCGTGAGACGGACCCGGTTGCACTGGTCACAGAACTTGTGGCTCACGGCACTGATAAATCCAATCTTTCCCTGAAATCCATCAAACTGAACATAGTGTGCCGGTCCGTTTCCCAGAGTTTCCTTGACCGGTTCTCCTTCCCCGAAGGCTTCCCGTAAGATTCTGTAGATCTTGGACTCCCGGTATCCTTCCCAGTCTGCCCCAAGCCCGATGGGCATCATCTCGATGAACCGGACGTGCACAGGATAATCTTTGGAAAGGCGGGCCACCTGAAGCAGACTTTCCCTGGACTGACTCATGGGAACACAGTTGATTTTTAACGTCACCTGGGGATATTTTAAGGCTTCCAGGAATCCCTCCCACACCCGGGACAGTTCTGCCCGCCGGGTAATTCTTTGATATTCCTCTCCGTCCAGTGTGTCCAGACTTAGGTTGATGCCATCGATTCCTGCCTTCGCCAGGTCCCGCATCTGCTCTTTCAATAGGACACCGTTGGTCGTCAAAGTCACCTGATGGATACCAGGAATTTTCCTGATCTCGCCTGCCAGATCCGGCAGCTGCCTGCGCACCAAAGGTTCTCCTCCTGTGAGCTTGATTTTCTGAATCCCCAAGCCGGCAAAAACCTGAACTAGACGGAGAATTTCCTGATAGCGCAGAATCTCATCATGGTTTACCAGGGGGACACCTTCCTCGGGCATACAGTACTGGCATCTTAAATTACAACGGTCCGTCACAGAGATCCGAAGATAGTCAATCTGTCTTTGGTATTCATCGATCATACTGAAAGTCCCCGCTCTTTCCACCGGTTTTCTCCACCAGATGAATATTTCCCATCTCCATTCTCTTATCGATGGCCTTGCACATATCATAAATGGTGAGAAGAGCAGCCGACACTCCGGTGAGGGCTTCCATCTCCACTCCAGTCTTTCCTTCTGTTTTCACCATGCAGATGGCCACAATCTTACTGTGTTCCTCATCAATCTCAAAATCCACCGAGCATTTCTGGATATTGAGGGGATGGCACATGGGAATCAGAGAAGAAGTCTGCTTGGTTCCCATGATTCCGGCAACCTGGGCTACTCCCAGCACATCTCCTTTTTTGACCTGACGGTTCTTCACTGCCTGAAGGATTTGGGAACTGACCCGGATCTCTCCTCTTGCCACGGCTGTGCGCACCGTCACCTGTTTATCTGTCACATCCACCATCACAGCATTTCCATGCTGATCAAAATGTGTAAATTCTTTCATTTTCTTTTTTGGCACCCCTTTTACATGAAAAAAACTGCCGTCTACCGGCAGTTACTTCTATTTCCGTGTTTCGTATCCACGAGACGGGAATTTCTGTTGTAGTCGCAGCAGCCGGCATGAACGGTTCCCAAAAACTGCTGTGAAACACAGCAGACGGGTCTTAATTATCATTCCGAATCTGTCAAAATTGCGCAGAAACTCCCTGGGTACACTATAGTTGTAAATCCTTTCCAAGCACGGGAGGCGTTGATTCAAGCGGTCAACACCCTCGCTGGGTCAAAAGACTCAGCTGGTTCTGATTCCTCTTTACAGAACTCGGATTCCCGTTTATTATATAATATCTTAAAAAATCATTCAAGATTTTTTGAATCTTTTACACAATTTTACATTCCATGTATAATTCCACACAAAATAGCGAAATCTGTCTCCTTTACACATTGCGCTTTGCCGCTGATCTGCAGCGCAGTCCTTCATAGACCAGACGCACCGCCAGATTGATGAACAGAAGCAGCATACACATGGCTGCCGCCGGGGCGGTCTGTCCTGCGCCCTGCATACTCACGATCATCACGGAAGTGATGGGTGCTGTGGGAGAATATAAAAAGACCACTGCAGACACTGTCACCAGAGAATTCACAAAGAAATATACCCCCATCTCACAGATGGCAGGAAGACAGAGGGGAACGGTTACTCTGAAAAAGGTGCGGTAAAAAGGAACTGCTAAGGATTCCGACACCGTCTCAAACTCTCTGTCCAGGCCTTTCAGTGCCGTGGTTGCCGTGGAAAAAGGAACCGAATAGAAATGGATCATATTCGCGAAAACCAGAATCCAGATGGTTCCATAGATTCCGTGAAGAGGGTTGATCAACGCGTACTCAGAAAAAGGAATCCCAAAAGACGGTGCATTGAAAAACATGATGAAACTTAAGCCCACCACAGTTCCGGGAATGGCTAGAGGAGTGATGGACAAAAAGTAGGCAATCTTCCTGCTGATATAGAATTTCTTCGTCTTCTCAATCATGTAGGCGCCAAGAAAGGTGACCACTGTGCCAAGAAGAGCAGAAATCAAAGATACCAGGATGGAATTGCGAAATGCCGCAAGACCGCTTCCGGACCCCGCTTTGGCAAGATTATAATTATCCAGCGTGAAAGTCAGATTGTACGGCCATAATTTGATCAGGGAAGCAAACAGCGCCACTGCGAAAAACAAGATCATGGCAAGACTCACCAGGACACAGAAAACCGTTGCTGCAACGTCGCTGACCGGGTGGGGTTTGATCTGGTAGGGAACGGACTTGGAGGAGATCGATGAACTTTGCTTCTGGTTTGTAAACCAGTCCACGAAGAAAGACAAAACCGCCGGAAACAAAAGAATCATTCCCACGACTGCTCCCATGTTAAAATTCTGCTGCCCGACCACCTGTTTGTACACATCGGTTGCCAGAACATTGTAATTGCCGCCCACCACAGAGGGAGCGCCAAAATCAGTAAAACTGTATGTGAAGGTCACAAATATGGCATTGATCAGACCATATTTCACGTTGGGAATGGTGATTGTGATCATTTTTCTCAGAGCTGAAGTCCTCATGGTGTCCGCTGCCTCATACAGACGATTGTCTGCCGCCGAAAAAGCAACCATGAGGATGGTTGTCGCCACAGGAAAACAATAAATACTCTCGGCGATAATAATTCCCGTCTTCCCGTAAAGTGGAATTTTCAATCCTAACGCAGTCAGAATTCCCTGATTGCCGAACAGATAGATCAGCGCAATACCCAAAAGCATGGTGGGAGCGAAAATCGGGATCATTCCCACATACCGGAAGAACGATTTAAAGGGAACATTTTTTCTTGACAGGGAATAGGAAAACACAAAGGCCAGCAGGACGGAGATCACGGTGGAACTGATGGAGATCACAAAGGTATTGGAGATGGAGTATACCATCGCTTTGCTGGTAAAATATTCCCGAAACTGGGCAAGTCCCACAAAGAATCCGTCCTTGTCCTGAAAAGCTTTCACAAAAAGTGTCACCAGGGGACAGGCCAAAAACACAAAGAGAAATACTATAATGCCATAGATTGCAGCTGCCCGGACAAAATCTTCTTTAGAAAAGCGCCGCAGCCAGTTATTTCTTTTCTTCATTTTTTCTTCCTTTCCGCCATGTTGGTGGTCTCTGATTCAAATTGCAATGTCTCATCTCTTGGTATGGACAGATAAACGCCTTCCCCTTCCTGGAAATTCTGGCCTCTTGCCGTGGAAATGGGAAGATCCGCATACACAAAAACATAGTCACAGAGTACATGGCTGATCTTCACCGTGATCCGGTCATAAAATCCGCGAAACTCGATGTCCTCAATCGTTCCATGGACGCTTCCCGTACCTCTTTCTCTGGAAATCTTGACTTTCTCCGGCCGGATTGCGATGATCTTCCCTTTTGGAAATCCAAGGGAATCCCAGACGGGAAGACTGGTATCCAGAAAATTGATGGAGCCGATAAAATCAGCCACAAAGGAGCTGCCAGGGGAATCGTAAATCTGCTGAGGTGTCCCGGATTGCATGACGACTGCTTTATTCATGACAATAATCCGGTCTGCCATCGTCAGCGCCTCATCCTGGTCATGTGTCACCATGATGGTGGTCAGATTCAGTTCCCGCTGAATTCTGCAGATCTCTTTGCGCAGCGTAATTCTTACCTTCGCGTCCAACGCAGACAGAGGTTCATCGAGAAGGAGAAAATCCGGTTCTGTGGCCAACGCTCTTGCCAGCGCCACCCTCTGCTGTTCTCCTCCGGATAACTGGGAGGGAAGCCGCTTCTTGGCATTGGACAGTTTAATCATATCAAAGAGGCGGTCCACCCTCGCCTCGATATCCCGGTTTTTGATTTTGCGGTTGCGAAGTCCATAGGCCACATTTTCATAGGCAGACAGGTTGGGAAACAAGGCATAGGACTGGAACATGATTCCGAAATTTCTCCGGGATGGCGGCAGATCTGTCACATCCCGTTCCCCGATGTAAATCTTCCCTCTCGTAGGTTTATCCAGACCGGCAATCAGGCGCAGAAGGGTAGATTTTCCACACCCGGAAGGGCCAAGCAGGCAGACGAACTCGCCTGCTTGGATTTCCAGATTCACATTGTTCAATGCAATGTTTTTGTTATATACTTTTGATACATTTTCAATCTTAAGACTTACACTCATGTGTATATCCCTCCGATTTCTTGAGTCTATTCTTCTTGCGGCGCGCTCTTGGCATCATAACGCTCTGACCACTCTGCGAGAATGGATTCCCGATTCTGAGCCGCTTTGTTGAAATCAATATCCGGAATCAGCTGATCCAGCGGATTGGAAGAGTATCCTTCCGGAATCTCATCGCCCACACCGATGGCAACGATGGGATAGTTCGTGGCATATTTATCCATGATATTGTCTGAGATTGCCCAGTCCAGGAAATCCTTCGCCACCTGTTTTTCATTGTCTTTTTTGATCAGTGCATTGGCTTCCATATCCCATCCGGAGCCTTCCTCGGGGAAGACCGCCTCACAGATGTCGCTTCCCACTTCCTCGGCAGACTGCAGGCAGCGGTAGCCAAAGGAGATTCCGATCCCGTACTCTCCCGCCGCGGTCTCCTTCGCCGGCTGGCTTCCGGAATGCATGTACACGGCCACGTTTTTGTCCAGCTCATCCAGGTATTTCCATCCTTCCTCTTCTCCGTATAAGGTAAGAATTCCATTGACCGTGAGAAGTCCGGTGCCTGAGGAAGCCGGATTGGACATGGCAATCAGTCCCTCATATTTGGGATCCAGAAGATCCTCATAGGAAGTAGGGATCGTGTCAATGCCATGGGATTTCAGAACCTCTTTATTGACAATCCAGGCAGTCTCCCAGGCATCAATTCCTACCCAGGACGGTGTCTCATCTGTGTCTTTAAACTGTGGGAGAATCCGGTCAACACCTTCCGGCGCATAGGGTTCCAACATTCCCTCCTGTTTCAGAACCAGAAGACTTGTGGCGGAAAGTCCCCACACCACATCTGCCACCGGGTTGTCCTTCTCTGCGAGAAGACGGGAGGTAATCACACCGGTGGATTCCCTCGTCACATTGACGGTCACATCCGGATTCTGCTCTTTGAACTCTTCCAGATAATCGCTGACCTGCTCATCCTCCAAAGCGGTATACACATTCAATACATTTTCCTCTTCTGCCTGCGTATTGGCAGAAGTCTGGCTTTCCTCGCCTTCTTTGGTCACACAGCCAGACAAAGCACTCATTGCCATCATCGCTGCCATTGCTACCAGTACTACTCTTTTCTTCATCTTCTTTCCTCCATTCATTTTCTTTCTCAAATGTACGCACTTAGCCAAACAGAATTTTCTCAGATGACTCCGGAGCCGGGTACTCACCCAGATGGCTGACGGTCTTCTCGTATCTGCCGTGAAAGTCACTTCCTCCTGTGAGAAGCAGCCCACAAGTTTTTGCCGCTTCTTTTACTTTTTTCCGATTTTCCGGATCGTGAGAAGGGTGATTGTACTCAATCCCATCCAACCCAGCCTGGACAAGCGCTGGAATCATCGGAAAATTTCCAAGCTGGCCGGGATGTGCCAGTACCGCCAGCCCGCCATCTGCCTTGATGGCCCGGACTGCCTCCAGGGCATCCGGATATTCGATGTCGAAATCACAAGGTCCGGCGTTTTTAAAAACGGTCTGATAGATTTTCCCAAACAATTCCTGGCTTTGCCCTGTCCGGACCAGATAATCCAGAATATGCTGCTTGTAGATACAGGTCCCTGCCAGTTTCTGTACTTCCTCCACTGGGACCCGATATCCCAGCGTGTTCAAGATGCTGATCTGTCTCAGGCAGTTGGCATTCCTCTTTTCCAGAGTCTTGCGTCCGATTGCCTCGATATGTTCCGTTCTCTGATAGCGGTAACCAAGGATGTGGACTTTGCGGTTCCTCTCGTAGTCATAAGCGGACATCTCCACCCCCACAACGGCATGAATTCCATATTTTTCTGCAAGACGCACATGTTCCCATGCCTGCTGTGTGGTGTCATGATCTGTAAAAGCAAGATGCGTAAGGCCCGCCTCTTTTGCCTTTTGCAAGACTGCCTCAGCTGTCATACTGCAGTCAGAGACCGAAGTATGTACATGTAGATCTGCCAGATACATCCAATCTCCTCCTCTCAAATGGATGAAACCGCGGCTTTTGGTTCTTCTTTTGGATCTTCCTGAAAATGTCCCTGGGAAATGTTGTAGACGCGGTCACAGAGTCCTTCCATAAACTCCAAGTCATGGAAAATACCGATCATGGAGGTTCCCTCCTTTTTCAGTTTCATCAAAAGTTCCTTCACCAGCAGCTTCGTGTTGTTGTCCAAAGACGCGGTTGGCTCGTCCAAAAGGAGCAGCCGGGGAGCTTTGACCATGGCATGGGCCAGGTTCAGTCTCAGCTTCTCGCCTCCGGAGAAGGTGTTTGGATAAATATCCCAGAGATTTTCATGAAGTTTGAAATAGCGCAGCATCTCCTCTGCCTTTCGCACGGATTCTTCGTAGGAAAATCCGGCATCCAGAGCACCGTTGATTACATGCTGCTTCGCTGTGGTACGGGGAAGTATGGTCAGAAACTGAGAAACGTAGCCAATCTCCACTTTGCGCAGATGAATGATCTGCCGTTCGTCTGCCCGCACCAGATCCAGCTTTCCATAGGAGAGAGAGTCATATATCACACTTCCTGTGGTAGCCAGATACGTGCGGTAGATACAGCGCAAAACAGTGGATTTTCCTGCTCCCGACACGCCCACAATACCGATAAAATCTCCTTTATTAAGGGAAAAAGAGATATCCCGGCAGCTTTTGATTTCTCTTTTCTGTTCATGAAGATAGAACTGTTTGGACAGTCCCTTGATTTCCAAAATTTTTTCCATGTTTCGTCTTACCAAGCCTTTCCGAAATAGATATCAGTGATGTTCTTCGCCGTCTGCCTTGCGGTACCGGCATTGGAATACGCATTCTCCCGCCACATATACCTGTTCAAGAACCGGCATTTTCCCAGACGGTTCGATGATCAGAAAATCTGCCTGTTTTCCGCATTCCAAGGATCCGATCTCCCGATCCAGTCCCACAGCCCTGGCAGGATTCAAACTCACATACCGCACGGCCTCCCACAGAGGCATTCCTTCTCTTTGAGAGAGCCAGAAGACTGCATAGAGAAGAGATTGGGGATAATAGTCGGATACCAGAACACTGGCCGCTCCTTCCCGGATGGCCGCAAGTGCTGACAGATTTCCGGAATGGGAACCTCCTAGAAGGATGTTCGGCGCTCCCAGTACGGTCATGAATCCGGCTTCCTTTGCGGCTTTCGCCACTTCCAGGGTGATGGGAAACTCGCTGATTTTTACTCCAAGTGCCTTGTTGACCTTTAGTTTTTCCAGAGTATCGTCATCGTGGCTTGCCACGGAGATTCCTCTGGAAAGGGCGAGATCCGCCAGTTCTTTCAATTTTTCAAAGGAGACCATCTCTTTGTTTTGTTCCGACTCTACCAGCTTCTGGAATTCTTCCTCGCTCAGATCTTTTCCTTCATTGGGCTGATGTTTCCGGTAGATTTCCAGATTCTTGTACTGTCCTTGTCCCGGCGAGTGATCCATGAAGGAGAGCAGATCCACCAGCCCATCCTCAATCATCTGCCGGACCCCTTCGTAACAGGCCAGGTTGTCGATCTCATAGCGCAGATGATACCGGTGCCGGATCAGCCTTTCCTGATGCCGGTAGCGCAAAATGAGAGAGGCCAGCTTCTTCACCTGGGGCGCCTGCCGGATCTCCTTTACATCCCAGGCTCCCTCCTTGAACATGGAGATGGAATGAAACATGGTGGTGATTCCGCATCCGGCCAGCACCCGCTCCGCCTCATGAAGTCCCATCTGAAAATCCATGACCGCCGTGCTGCGGGGCTGAATGTAAGCTTCAATCATGTCCGAGTGAATATCAATCATGCCAGGCATGACGTATTTACCGCACGCATCGATCACTCTGCCCTCCCCTCTCCATTCCCGGCCTGGGCAAATGTGTGTGATTCTGCCATTCTCTGTCACCAGCACGCTGTCTTCCAGGATCTGGTCCGGCAGAATCAGTTTCCCGTTTTTTATGATTGTCCGCATTGTAGTCCTCCTAAGTTATAGCTTCCCCTTGGTCTGATCCTGCCCCTTACAGAAGAGAATGTACCAGTTGCTGGGTGTATGGCTGCTGGGGATCATCCAGAATCTGATCCGTCAGTCCCTGTTCAATGATCTTTCCGTCCAGCATCACAATGGTGCGGTCTGCCAGCATACGGATAACTGCCAGGTCATGGGAGACCAGCATGATGGAGATATTGAATTCCTGACGGATTTTCCGGATGAGTTCCAGGACTTTTGCCTGTACTGACAGATCCAGACCGGTTGTCACCTCATCCAGAAGAAGGATCTCCGGATTGTTGGCCAGAGCTTTTGAGATCTGTACTCTCTGCTGCATGCCGCCGCTGAAATTTCTGGGCGGCTCTTTTTTCCTGGATTGAAGAATTTCCACCGCGTCCAGAAGTTCCGCGATCCGTTCATTCATCTTTTTAAAATTGCGGTTGCCGGCTGCGATCAGTTTCTCGGCGATATTGCCCGCGCTGGAATAATCCATGCGCAGTCCCAGAACCGGGTTTTGGTAAACCATCCCCATAATGTGATTTTTGATATATTTTTTCTGCTGGAGACTCTGTGAGAAGATGTCCACCTCGCCGTTTTTATATTTTCTCAGATACCCTTCGCCCTGGGTGATGTCAAAGTCAAAATAGAGACTTTTCATGAGTGTGGATTTTCCGGACCCGGATTCTCCCACGATTCCCAGGATCTCCCCTTCATACAGGGAGACGTTCACATCATTACAGGCCCACACCGTTTTGCAGCGGGGACAGGTGTTTTTCACCAGCTTCCCGCCGTTTCTGCAGTATTCACAGGTTTTTCCATACCGCACAGTCAAATGGTCAATTCGAAGTATTGGCTGTTCCATCTTACACACGCTCCTCTTCCTTTGTTTTCCCGGCTTTTTTACGTTCTCTTCTCTTTTTACAGTATCCGGTATCGTTACACTCATAGACTTTGTTTCCATTCTCATCGATCAACTCATCCAGATAGACTCCGGTGGCTCCGCACAAACGGCAGCATTTTCCATCAAAATCTTCTGTCTGGAAGGGAACGTCTTCGAAACACATGGATACAACCTTGGTATGAGGTGGAATGGCATAGATTTTCTTTTCACGCCCTGCCCCGAACAAATACAACGTGTCGCTGTCGTTCAATTTGCGGTTGTCATACCGGGGGATGGGACTTGGATTCGTCACATAGCGGTCCTCCACCATCACCGGATACTCCGAGCTGATGCTGATCTTTCCGTACCGGGTCAGATCCTCGAACAAAGACAGCCACATGCCGCTATACTCTGCCTCCGCGTGCATCTTTTTTGTGACAGATTCCTTCGCTTCCACAATCCGCAAAGGTTCCGGGGTTGGCACCTGGAGAACCAGGATCTGATCGTTCCTCATGGGGATCTCCGGAATCCTGTGGCGGCTCTGAATCACAGTTGCCCGCTCCGAATCTGTGGTCACTTCCACATCCGTACATTCCTGTACCAGTTTCTTGATATTCACCGCATTGACACTGTCATCATTTCCCTGGTCAATGACTTTCAGAATGTCTTCTTTTCCAATGATCGACAGGGTGATCTGGATTCCTCCTGTCCCCCATCCCCGTCCGATCGGTAATTCCCTGGAGCCAAAGGGTACCTGGTAGCCCGGGATGGCCACCGCTTTCAGAATGCTTCTGCGTATCTCCCTCTTGGACCCTTCGTCCAGAAATGCAAAATTGTAATGTCTTGTGTCAATCATTTTTGGCCTCCTTTGCTCTCACCCGATCCAGACTGGACTGGAAGGTCACGTAATGGGGTAATTTCAGATGGGAGATAAATCCACTCATCTCCAGACAGTCTCCGTGGGTCAGGACAAATTCCTCATCCTGGGAAGGCGTATCGCCAACCGTCTCCAGACTGGCGTCTGCGATGGACATGGCGATGGCCTTGTTTTCATTTCTTCCGAAGATCAGTCCGTATCCACCGGAGAGAGTCATCTGATCAAAATCCTCCTCTGTCTCGGTGTGGGAGGGAACCAAAGCTTCCACTTCCGTCACCAGAATCTCTCCGATGCAGATCTCCTCCTCTTCTCCCAGGACGTAAGGGACACAGATCTCCAGGTAGCCGCAGCGAAGTTCGGACACGGTGGGATGTACCGCCCCATATCCTCTCATAGAACTGTAGGCGATTCCCCCTAAGAATCCGGCATCGCTTCTGGCAAAGGTCTGAAGCCTTGCGCTTCTCGGCGCGGGAAAGGTGAGCAGATTGCAAGTCACATCGAAGGGCTCGGTGTCATCCGGTTCCACGTCGGCCATGACGCCGTCCGCTTTCAGAAGGTCGGTCACCCGTCCGCAGTGAATATCCTCCCCGGAAATCTCCTCATCCCCTGGTTCCATCTTGAGCAGCTGTTCTGTGCGGTCCTGGGATTTTTCCTCCATCAAGGAGAAATTCAAAAGGCGGTGGGAATAATCGTAGGTCGGACCTAGAATCTGTCCGCCTGGAATATCCTTAAATGCCGCGGAGATTCTGCGGATCAGCCTCATGCCGGAGGTGTCCACAGGATTGGAGTAATAATTTCGAGGAAGGGTGGAGCGGTATGCTCTGAGCAGGAATACAGCTTCTTCTACACTTCCCTCGCACTGTTTTAACGCCAGCGCCGCGTATTCTCTTGAATAGAAACCGGCCTCGCTCATGATCTTATCAATCAGGAGCCCCATATTTTCTTTGATACAGGAAATCGTGATGTCCTCACCGCTCTCCCGGAAGATTTCCAGCAGCTTCAAAGATTGTTCAATGGCCTCTTTTCCGCCGGTAACTGCCACATAAGCCATAATGTTCGGTCTCCTTTCCTCACTTTACTTTCACCAGTCTGGGAATTCCCAGCAGATTTCCCGACCGGTCGGCAAATATCAGATCAACCCCGAGAGGGTATTCAATCTTCAGTCTGTTCCGTATCTGAATTGCTTTCTTCACATAAGGATAAACATTCTGTGTACATTCCCCGTCCACCCCGGGTCCGGTCAGACACATGGGCTCCTCCCCTTGGATTTGGGAGCACAGCAGGATCACCGTGGCGGATTCCTGCGGGTCTTCATAAGTTCCATGTCTGACATTTTTTAAGATCTGTTCCAGAGAGCCATAATTCATCTCCGAGGAGAGAAAGACGTAATCGGCCTGGTCAAGGTCTGCCGCTTTGCACAAGGTCAGATTGTGAAGTTCCGAGCAAAGACGCGGATTTTTTTCCACATACATTTTCTCCTCATTGTCCAGCAGAGTGCACCCGATTGCCAGGAGTGTCTGGTAATCTCCTTCGAACTTTTCAGCCTGCCGGATGATAGTTCGAATCTGCCCGGGATTTGCCTGGGCAGACAGTAATTCCCGGAAGACTTTTTGTCCATCGTGAACAAAATCAAACTGATATACGGTTTTGATTGTCTGATCCATTTTCTATTCTCCCATCACATTAAAGTTTACTTTTGATTTTCGAAGCTGACGGTTCAGCTGCTCCCGTTCTTTCTTCTGTCTGGCATCCAGTGCCTGGATCCCCTTTAAGATCTCCTGATGATCCTGGGTCTGGTCGTTCAAAAAGCCGTCAATCATTGCAGCCGAAATACATTTTTGAAAGTCATCTCCCGCAAGAACGCTGGCTCCTTTGACTCCATTGACCGTCACCATACATTCTGTGGCCAATACCTCCCCCAGATAAAAGAGAGATTTTTTCACAGATTCGCGGACTTTCACCATCACCAGAGTCTTCTGCGGCTGCTTCAGAATCCGGATCTCACATCGTTCTTTGATCTTATCTGCAATCGCTGTCACATCTTTCGCAGAAGCCCCGGCTAAAACAGCGGTTACCTCGCGTCTGTTCATGTTCGATTCCTCCTCATTTTCCAAACTTTCCCCCGCCTGTGTCTGTGATTACGGGGAAATCGTATGTCAAAAATCTTACTAAGGGTTTGTAAGGGCGCCAAGTGTGACAGGTAAAACCTTTGTAAAAAGAAAGGGGGATTCTTGTAAGAATTTGCTCTCTTTGCTATAATGAAGTGCGAAAAAATTAGGGAAATACTGGAGGATTCATATGGAAACCTGGACTTGGGAGACGATTGCTGATACTTTGATTAAGGAAATTCAGAAGGGAATTTATAAAAAAGACGAGAAAATGCCAAGTGAAAATAAGATGGCCGTGCGGTTTCAGGTTCCCCGTTCAGAAATCCGGAAAGCCTATGCGCGTCTAAAAGAGATGGGATATATCTATGCCCTGCAAGGATATGGCAGCTTCTTCTCGGGAAACCGGAAAAAGATCCGCCTTTCCATGAGCAATGAAAGTTTTTCGAAAAAAATGGAACAAATGGGAATTCATTTTCAGACTCGGAATATGGGGTGCCGTAAGATTAAGGACGGTTCTCTGATTCACACCAATCTGGGACTGGAGTGCCACGAACCCGTCTACAAAGTGACCCGGCTGCGGATTCTGGATGGGGAACCGGCGGCTATTCATATCAGCTATCTGGCGGAAAAACTTTTTCCTCTCATTGAAAAAGAAGGCGGGGCTCTTACCTCTGTCTATGAATATTTTCATCAGAATGGATACCAGGATCTCGACTGTACGAATCTGCAGCTTACCGTGTCTACCTTAAACAAAAAAGAGCGCACCCTTTTAAATATTCAAGGATATGCGCCCTGTCTGGTTCTCACTTATCAGTGCCGGTCCATGCCCCAGGGACAGGTGATCGAAGTGGGGAGAACCATCTACCGAAGTGACAAGTTTATTCTGGAATTGTAAATGCAAGACTTTCTCGCAAGTCGTTTGCCAGATTTGTGCCAGCATTGGCTGGCATCATACTTCCTGGCCGGAATGTCTCAGGAACTGAATGAACGCGGAGACGGTATCAGAAAAGATCTGATTTTTCTTCCACGCAAGAACAGCCCCGGTTTCCAGCCCCGGGGACAGGGGAAGGAATTTCAGATTCTCGTAGGTGGCTTCCAGCCGAAACCCAAATGCTGCTCCGACTCCGTTCAGTACCATATTCGCCGCATTCATAATCAGATTATAAGTCGCGGCGAATTCCATCTTCTCGTAGTAATCCCCCATCCAGTTGGCCAGTTCATGCTGTACCAGTTCACGCTTCGCGCTGATGAGCGGCACTCCCACCAGATCTTTTTGAGTGACCGCCTCTTTTTGTGCCAGTGGAGAATCTGTCCTCACCAGAAGACCCCACTGTTCTCTGTGCGGCATCCGGATAAACTCATACCTGGAGATGTCCACCGGTTCCATCAAAAGCCCCAGATCGAGAATCCCTTTTTCCATCAGATCTTTGATCTCATCGGCTGTGGCCGAGTAGATATTATAGCGGACCAGCGGATATTTTTTCCGAAAATTCGCCATATTCTGAGACAGAAACGACATATTCTTCGTCTCGCCGCATCCGATGGAGACTTTTCCATTCAATTCCTCATTCTTATTTTTGAACTCTTCTTCTGTCTTGTCCGCCAGCTCAATAATCTCCTGCGCCCTGTGTTTCAGCAGTATCCCGTCATCGGTCAGTGTAATCCGATATTTATTTCTGAGAAACAGAGAAACCCCCAGTTCTTCTTCCAGTTGTATCATCTGCCGGGACAGAGTCGGCTGTGTAATGTGCAAAAGATTCGCCGCCTTTGTGATACTCCCCTCCCGCGCAACCATCAAAAAATACCGCAGTACCCTTAATTCCATACCTTTCGTCCTCCATGATCCATGTTATGAACATAGCACGTATCCGCCTTTTTTGTCAATCATGGATGAGAATCTGACTGCGTTCTTGTCTGTTGAAAGCTTTGCGGGGGCTTTCTCCTCTAGTAAACCGATTTCAGGACTTTTGCGGGAACGCCTCCCACAATCGTATCTGCCGGGACATCCTTCACCACCACGGCACCTGCCGCAATGATTGCATTGTCACCCACTGTCACTCCGGGGAGAATTGTGGCGTGAGAACCAATCCAGACATTTTTCCCGATGTGAATGGGTGCAGGGATATTGTCGCTGCGCCGGGACGGATCTTTTCCATGATTGATCGTTGCCATCATGACAAAAGAGCCGATCAAAGAGCCGTCCCCGATGTAGATGCCTCCCTGATCCTGAAAATGACAGTTGCAGTTGATAAAAACATTCTTGCCTATATAGATGTTACGCCCGCATTCAGTGTAAAATGGGGGAAACATCCGAAAACTTTCATCTACAGGTCTTCCGGTGAGACGTTCCATGATCTCTCGGATTTCTTCCGGGGTATGATACCCGGTATTCAGTTCTGCTGTCGTTTTCAGTGCTTCCTGTGCCAGCCGGTGCATAATCTGATGAAGGTCAGAGCCTCCGCTTACCGTCTTCCCCTCACGCAAATAGGCTAAATATTCTTCTGTATTCAATGTGAAGTCCTCCTTCTAAATTTCTCCGTTTTATTTATTATAGGAGTCCTGGTTCCAATTGACAAATATTAAAAAAGCATGGAAAAGGATTCGTGAAAGCTATATTCCTTTTTACCCGGTACGATCCCATCTTGGCATTGTAATTGAAAACATATTTTTATATAATAAATACATCAAGAGAAAAGAGGAGACGGACAAATGATATCTTTTGAAAATGATTACTCAGCCGGGGCACACCCCAAAATCCTGGAAAAACTGATCCAGACCAATCTGGAAATGCTTCCCGGCTATGGAACGGATTCTTACTGTGAGAGTGCCAAAGAGAAGATCCGTGCTGCCTGCGCCTGCGAGAGTGCCCAGGTGGAATTTCTGGTGGGTGGAACCCAGGCAAATTCCGTTGTGATTTCCACGATGTTAAAGGACTATGAAGGAGTCATTGCGGCAAAGACAGGACATATCAGTGTACATGAGGCAGGCGCTGTGGAGTACACAGGCCACAAGGTTCTGGAACTGGAAGAAAAAGAGGGAAAGATCCAGCCTGAAGTGCTGGAGAATTATCTGAAATCCTTCTATGCGGATGAGATTCACGAACATATGGTCTTTCCGGGAATGGTGTACCTGTCCCACCCCACAGAGTACGGCACCTTATATACCCGTGAAGAACTGGAGAAGATCTCGGAAATCTGCCATCACTATGAGATTCCTCTGTACATGGACGGAGCCCGTCTGGGATATGGTCTTATGAGTCCTCAAAGTGACCTGTCCCTTCCGGACATCGCCAGACTCTGTGATGTCTTCTACATCGGCGGGACAAAAGTAGGCGCTCTGTGCGGAGAGGCTGTGGTCTTCACCAAGAATAACCGCCCGGCACATTTCGTAAACCTGATCAAAAAAAGAGGTGCCCTTCTGGCCAAAGGAAGACTGCTTGGCATCCAGTTCGACACCTTGTTCACGGACAATCTCTATTTCGAAATCAGCCGTCACGCCATCGAGATGGCCGAGAAGATGAAAGCGATCCTGCACAAGAAGAATGTGAACTTCTATCTGGAATCTCCCACCAACCAGCAGTTTATCGTTTTGGAAAATGAAAAGTTGAAACAGCTCAAAGAAAAGCTGGCCTTCAGCTTCTGGGAAAGATATGACGAGACTCACACGGTGATTCGTCTCGCCACCAGCTGGTCGACCACGGAGGAGGATCTGAAAGTACTGAAAGAATCCCTCTGAACAAAAGATGAAATTCACCCGTACAAAGGTTCGAGTTGTACGGGTGAAAACACAGATTTCTCGTTTTTTACTGGAACGAAGACACGCCGCTAAGAACGATCCCCGTCATGCGAACTGGCTGGACAGCCAGAACAGAAGAAACGTATGTGCCGGATAGAAAATATAAAAGAAATATTTCATCCCTGGCCCTTTCTGGCGATTGTATTTCATCATCAAAGGCAAGGCCAGAATCATACCGCTCTGCAGACAGCTTCCCGCCGAGAGCATCTCCAGACTGAACTGGTAAATGCAGAACAGAAGGTAGACCGCGCAAAACTGTTCCCGGCTCTCCCTCACAAAATACAGCACCACACCCAGAGCCACGAAGGCAAATCCGTATTCGTTGATTGCCAGATTCGGGAGAAATGCCGTACGGATATCTCCGTCCAGATTGCGGAGGAAGGGAAGGAAGGACGGGAGCAGGTAATAGAGAAACTGGACCGCGAAGATCGCAAGTATCATCTTGGTCCCTTTTCTTGTGTCCTTCTGAAACATTTCAATGGTGCTGATTAAGACCCCCACCAAAAACATGGGAACGAAGATATTGTGGTTGCCATAACCGCCCAGCGGCTCCACAAAGTTATTCAGAGCATAACAGAAAAATCCCATGAATACGCCCATCAGATAGAGCCGGAGCAGGTATTTCTTCCGATCATGCGTGTAGTGGTAGCCCCAGATCATACAGAACAAAAACAGGGGATAGGAGCCTCTTCCCAACAGCCGGAACCAGCCGGGAGCCCACGCAAAATACAGTCCGATGTGATCGATGACCATGAGAATCAGGGCAATCATCTTCAGTCTAAATGTGTTCATTTCCAATTTTTTCCTTTCTCACTGAATTTAGCATCCGTAATCTCGCCCTATCTTATCACATTCTTATCACAATAGCCACAATATCTACACAATTTATACTTTTTTAGAAAACTTTGAATCTTAGCCTTTCAGTTTTTCAGCGAAATCTGCCATAGCCTCAGAGATCTTAATCTGCTGCGGACAGACTTCCTCACAGCTGCGGCAGCCGACACAGGCATCTGGATGTTTCTCTTTGGGGATAGCCATCAATGCCATGGGAGCGATAAAACCGCCGCCTGTGAAATTATGCTCATTGTACAATTCCAGCAAAGCCGGAATATCCAATCCCTGCGGACAGTGGCTGACACAGTAATGGCAGGCCGTGCAGGGAAGAGTTCCATTGAGCATGCCGTCTGCCACGGAAAGAAGCGTCTCCATCTCTGTCTCACTCAGAGGCTTCTCTGTCTCAAAGGTCTGGATGTTTTCCTTCATCTGCTCGTAATTGGACATTCCTGAGAGTACCATTGTCACTTCCGGAATGGTCTGCAGAAAACGGAACGCCCAGGCAGGAATCTTCTCATCTGGTCTTAATTCTTTCAACTGTTTTTCAGCATTCTCAGGAAGCTTGGCAAGACGTCCTCCCCGAAGCGGCTCCATCACCCAGACCGGAATTCCATAAGATTTCAAAAGCTCCACTTTCTTTTTCGCGTCCTGGAAGGACCAGTCCACATAGTTGATCTGAAGCTGGCAGAATTCCATATGCTCTCCGTAAGCTTCCAGGAAACGTTTGATCACTTCATAGCTTCCATGAGCAGAAAATCCCAAATGGCGGATTCTTCCGTTCTCTTTCTGTTTCATCAGGTACTCATAAATTCCATATTTCGGATCCAGATAGGCATCAATATTCATCTCACAGACATTATGGAACAGATAGAAATCAAAATAAGAAACCTGGCATTTCTCCAACTGTTTCTCAAAAATCTCTTCCACTTTGTCCATGTTTGACAGATCATATCCCGGGAATTTGGTGGCCAGATAAAAATTCTCTCTGGGATATTTGGACAGAGCCTGTCCCATGACCAGCTCGGAATTTCCATTGTGATATCCCCATGCGGTATCATAATAGTTAATACCATGTTCCATGGCATAATCCACCATCTCCTGCGCCGCAGCCGCATCCACTTTAGCGTCATCTCCATCGATCACCGGAAGACGCATAGCTCCCATACCCAGCGCAGACAGCTTCAGTCCCTGAAATTCTTTGTATATCATAATCTCATTCCTCCTTATCTTTTAACTCCTTGAACTCTTTTTATTATTATAGAAGAAACTTTTTGAAATAGCAAATACGCAGATGGAATACCTTAGTATGCCAAAAAGCTATATCAAAATAGTTCTGCCGGATTGTGGGATCTCAAACACAGTGTTATAATTCTCTCAAAGAGGCCTAAACGGCATCTATTTGGAAAATTTCAGAAAGGAAATCCGGGCTAGAACCGGTAACAAATTATGCGAAAGAAAGCTTTATATCTTTTCAGTCTCCTTCTACTCCTGGCTGTGTTCCTGGCAGTCCCTGTCTGGGGACGTGCAGGCGGAGGGGGATCTTCCGGTGGTTCCTCCGGAGGTTCTTCTTCCCACTCCAGTTCTCACTACTATGGAAACAGCCGGCATGGCCGCCCCGGAATCGGAGGATATCTCGTACAGCTTATCCTGTTCGGCGCCCTGGCGGGCGGCGGAAGTTTTATCCTGATTGTCAAGGGAAAAGCTGCCAGAGCCAAAAGCCGCCGTGCAATGGCCGTTTACGCTCAGCTGGGGGATAACTGGGACGCCAGGGAAATTCAAAGACAGGTTGAGACTGCTTATTTTGAAATCCAGGAATGCTGGCGGCGTATGGATGCTCACTACGCCAGTGCTTTTCTCACCGAAGAACTTATGAATCAATTCAACAGCCAGCTCCAATGGATGCAGGTGCGGGGCGAGGCTGTCGTCCAGAAGAATGTCCGTCTTCTGAGTGCCGTCCCCGTCTGTGCGCTGGATGAACCTGGGGAAGAGCAGGATATTCTGTGGTACCTGATTCACGGGAAAATGACAGGATATTACATTCAGAAAGCTACAGGAAATGTGATACGCGGCAATCCCCGCCCGGAAGCATTCTTTGAATACTGGAAATTTGTCTGCCGGGACGGAAGATGGGTGCTGGCGCAGATCAAACAAAAAGATGAGATGGATATCGATTCCCTGACCAATCTCATGTGACAGAAAAAGAAAAATGCTCTAAGTTACCGTCATGACAACATGATGTCAGAGGTTACTTAGAGCATTTTTTCCATAGGATCAATCGATCAAGGAACTTATCTATGGCTTATGCCAGTTCTTCTAATTCTTCTGCTGTGTACAGAGGATACTTGGAGATGAATGCCTCTGCCTGAGCTTTCACTTGTGCGATTACAGCTTCGTTCTCCGGATCCTGTACGACACGGTCGATCATCTCAACGATCTCCGTAACGCCGTCTTCTTTGACTCCACGCTGGGTTACAGAGGTAAGACCGATGCGGACACCGCTGGTAACGTTTGGCTTCGCTGTGTCAAAAGGAACTACCTGTTTGTTCACAGAGATTCCTGCTTTCTCCAGAGAATCCTGCATCTGACGTCCGGTCACACCCTTGTTGCGCAGATCCACAACCAACAGATGATTGTCTGTACCGCCGCTCACGATGTTGTAGCCGCGTTTGATCAGCTCCTCTGCCATATGCTGCGCATTCTTCACAACCTGTACCATCGTATTATGGAATTCTTCTGATGCCGCATAGCGGAAGCTCCAGCATTTTGCTGCCATAGTGTGAAGGTGCATGGAGCCCAGTGCTCCCGGGAAGGTTCCTTTGTCAAGAGTCTTCGCGAATTTTTCTTTACAGAAGACCATACCGCTTCTTGCAGAGCAGAAGGTCTTGGTGGTGGATGATGTCACGAAATCCATGTAAGGAATCGGGCTTGGAATGACTTTCGCTGCCACAAGTCCTGCCACATGCGCCATGTCACACATGGAATATGCGCCCACAGATTCAGCAATCTTCGCCACACGCTCATAGTCAATCAGACGAGGATAGGAACTTGCGCCGCAGATGATCAGCTTAGGCTGGAATTCCTTGGCAATCTTCTCCATCTCATCGTAGTCGATACGTCCTGTCTCAGGATCACATCCGTAGAATTTATGATTGTAAATTGAACTGGTCCAGTTTGCCGGTGAACCATGGGTCAGATGTCCGCCCTGATCCAGACGCATTGCGAGAATTTTATCGCCTGGTTTCAGAATGGATGCGAATACAGAATAGTTTGCAGTGGAACCTGAATAGGACTGAATATTCACATGTTCAGCACCGAAGAGCTCTTTTGCTCTCTTGATTGCAAGGGTCTCCATCTCATCAGCGATCTGTCCGCCTGCCTGAAAACGTGCTCCTGGATATCCCTCCAATGTCTTATTGGTAAATACGCTTCCGGAGAGTTCCATAACAGGAACCGGTACGGTACTCTCTGACGCGATCATCTCAATACATTTCTCCTGACGGTCAAGTTCCTTGTCAACAATTTTTGCAAGTTCCGGGTCTGTAAGTCTGGTTTGTTTTAACATATCAATACATCCTTTCCTGGCGTTTTCTTCCGCCATATGACTTTTATTTTTTATGTAAATTTTATTTTTTCTTTCTCCAGGTTTCGCTCACTTCAGAAAGATCAAATCCCAAAGCCTCTGGATCAAATTCCGGCTCTTTTACACCGTTCTTTTTCTGTCTGTCGTAATCCTTGAAGATACGGATACCCTGATTTCCAAGGATCAGCAAGGCAATTACGTTCTCCCATGCCATCACGCCGTGTCCGATATCACCCATGGTCCATACCATATCCGCAGATAAGATACATCCCAGGAAGATAATCACCAGAAAGACAACTTTCATTACCCAGTGAATGGTCTTGTTGTTCGGGAAGAGATACAGAAGACTGCTCTCACCGTACATATAATAAGCAAGCAGTGCCACGGAGGCAAAGCAAAGAATCGCGATGGCTACAAACGGAGCGCCAAGTCCTGGAATTACCGTATCAATGGCGGAAGATACGAAGTCATTTCCGTATGCCACACCCGGAAGTCCCTCATAGAGAAGTCCGTCCGCTCCGTCACTGACATTGTAACAGCCGGTCATCAGCATCATAATCGCAGATGTGGTACACACAAAGAAGGTACCGATGAATACGCTCACTGCGTTGCTCAAGCCCTGTTTTACCGGATGGCTCACCTCGCCGACTGCCGCGGTAACTGCTGAGGAACCAACACCAACCTCGTTGGCGAACACGCCTCGTTTGATACCCCAGGAGATGGCGGAACCTGCGATTCCGGCGAAGACCTGATCTGTTCCGAAGGCAGATTTGAAAATCATGGCGATGACGCCTGGAAGCTCCTGGATATTCATCACAATGATCACCAATGCCATCAGGATGTAAAGCATTGCCATGATCGGAGAAACTCTCTGTGCCACATCACCAATTCTCTTAAGTCCGCCAAGAATGACGAAAGCGAGAAGTGCAGTAAATACAACTCCCACCGCGATCACCGGCAAATGGAAAGCCGTTGCGATTCCCTGGGTGATGTTGTAAGACTGGGTGGTCGGCGCAAGCAGGACAAAGCAAAGAATGGTCAGACTTGCAAACAGAATTCCCATCGCCCGTCCCAGAGGCTTGCATTTAATTCCGTGCTCCATATAGTAAGCCGGGCCGCCTCGATACTCGCCGTTGATGGTATGGCGGTAAGTCTGAGACAAAATTGCCTCGATCAAAGCCACCGCTGATCCGATCAATGCCAGAATCCAGAACCAGAATACGGCACCTGGACCGCCGAAATAGATAGCAGTCGCCATACCGGAGATGTTGCCCACACCGACGGTTCTGGCAGCGGTGAAAATAAAGGCTCTCAAAGGTGACAGTCCTTTGGATGAATCCGACCCCTGTCCCATGTTCCGAATCATTTCCTTCAGATATCGAAACTGCGGGAACAGCATTCGTATTGAGAAATAAAGACCTGCGCCCAATACGAGGATAACCAGAGGCATACTCCACAAGGTGTCATTGATTTTTGTAAGAATGTCACTCAAAATTTCTTCCCCCTGTTCTTCTGTGTTTTTGTGCCTTTATTATTGCACAAGAACAGGGGGAATCCTATGGCGGATTTTGTGAAAAAATGTATCATTTTTGTGATTCTCGGGCAGATAGGAAAAAGGCCTTTATTCCTTGCTCCGATCACGGCGGTACGCCGCCGGAGTCATGCCCTGATAGAGTTTAAAATATTTATAGAAATGGTTCATACTGGTATAGCCGGTCTGCCATGCCGCGTCCTGAACACTCACTCCCGAGCGCAGAAGCCCTGCTGCTTTTCGAATGCGGATTTTGTGGATATAGGAAACCGCCGAAGTATCAAAATACTTTCGGAACAGGTGGGACAGATGACTGGGAGTACAGCAGGCCACCTCCGCCAGACTGTTCAACGTCAGGGATTCCGAGTAGTGAAGATCGATATAGTGAATCGCCCGGTTCAAAGTCTCATTGTCTGTAAAATTCCATCCAATTGCCCGGATGATGGATTCTTTCAGCTGCTGGACGTCAATGGGCTTGGCGATGATATCGCAGGCGCCCAGACGCAGTGCCCGCTGCGCATAGGCAAAGGTATTGTAAACGGTGATAAAAATCACTTTTGTCTTCACCTCTCCCAGCTTCTCCAGGACATGGAAGCCATCCAGCTTGGGCATCTGAATGTCCAGAAAAGCCAGGTCCGGTTCCTCCTTCTGAATCAGTTCCAGGGCCTCCTGTCCATTGGAAGCTGTCCCTGCGATCTTAACAGGAAGTCCCTCACTTTCTATTAAATAGCGAATAATCACAAGACTGGCGGTCTCGTCATCACAAATCACTGCACGAATCATGATCACTCCTCCTTTGGTCAAATCTTCTTTGCCGGTATCATCATCGTCACTGCGATTCCACATTTTTCTCCGGGCGAGAATGCCACAGAAAAGTTCTCTCCGTACACGGACCGCAATTTCTGGTAGATCATGGATAGACCATGAGCGGCGCTTTCCTTCATTTTCCTGGAAATCTCCCGGCAGGTCTCTTCCGAAACCAGCCTCCCGTTATTTCTCATCACCAGGAGAAGCTTTCCTTCCTGCTCTTTGATTTCCAGAGAAAACAGCTTCTCATCTTCCTGGGAAAATCCATGTACAAATGCATTCTCTGCCACTGGCATCAGGAAATTAAATGGTACTGTCCACCGCTCCATATCCGTCTGGATTTTGAACACAATCTGAAGATGTTCCCCGTAGCGCAGCTTCTGAAGCTTCAGATAAGAATTCAGATACTCAAATTCCTTGGAAAGCGTCACCATACTGCTGTTGTTGCGCAGAGCACTGGAGAACAGACAGGACAGATCCAGGATGGACTGATACAGGGAGACCATTCCCCCGCTCAGGGCCATGGATGCCATCTGATTCAAAGTGTTGAACAGAAAATGATTGTTGATCTTCAAATCCGTCATGGTATTCTTCGCGTCCTGCAGGTTCGCGATCAGTACCTCCTGATACTGCTGGGTATTTTCCAGCTTCAGCTCCTGACGGGTCAGTTCCTTTTTGAACTGGTAGACCTCACAGTAATCGGTCATGGCCTTGACGATCTGACGCAGAAGAATCTTCGCTCCCTGGATGGAACTCTGGGGCATCACGTACACGCCCTCCTGGGAAATTCCGTGCATATGGACATATCCTCCCTGAATATATCCAAGAAAATTCCCGTGAAAGACAATCGGCGTGCAAAATACCGTCACCCCATGAGGACATTCAAAGCTCATCTCCTCATAAAAAGGACAGCGTATATATCTGCACATACAGGGCGCCACATTGGAAGAAATCTCCTCCAGACAATTCTGACAGCAGAATATGGGGAAAATCCGGGTTCTCTTCAAAGGCATCCCCACTGCGTTGAAGATCACATAGGAATAATGAAGGGTATCCAGAAATTGTTCGCAGGTTCCATTGACCGCCGCGCGCAGATACTCCTCCGCAGCCTCATCGCTCAGTTTATACGTATTTGTCTCTTCGGCAACTGCCGGGTCGAACCTCATGATATCCGGGCAGGAGACCATCAAATGTTTGAACTCCTCTTCTCCTTCATTGTACATCTCATGAATCACGCCTGCATCCCAGTGAAGAATCTCATCCGGTCTGGACATGTCAATTTTCTCTCCATCCACCAGGCTGTAACCGGTTCCCTGCAGGGTATAAATCACCTGTTCTGTGAAATGGATATGGGGCGTCATGTGCGCGTGAGGCGCAATGGTCACAATGCCCACATTCAAAGCCGATTTACTCTCATCCATATCCTCCTCCAGCCAGTCAATATATCCCCAGTTTGTCTCTTGTCTTGTCAAAATCACACCTCTTTTTTTCTCGTTTTTGCGCTTCTCCTATTACGTCCGGACGCGCTCATCATTAAAACATTCTAGCATATCTCCCGGCGAAAGTCCATGCAGACCTCCTCCCACATAGGTTTCCTGACAGGAAACTTTTCTCCTGAAAATCTCCTGCCTGTCCCTTGTTTTATCTGTCTTATTTTTCTATAATCATTACATCACAGAAGAAATTGAGGTGTTGCCTATGAGAGAAATTCATCTCGGAGCCGTACTGATGCAGAACCGTCGGCGCCTGGGAATCACACAGGATAAACTGGCCGAATTTCTGGGAGTATCCAAGGGTGCCGTTTCCAAGTGGGAGACCGAAGCCACGCTTCCGGATATTACTTTGCTTCCGCGTCTGGCAGCTTTTTTCAACATCAGCATCGATGAATTATTGGGATATGAGCCCATGATGACCAAAGAAGAAATTCGAAAAGTTCACCGGAAGCTGTCGGCAGAGTTTTATTTTCGTCCTTTTTCCGAAGTCGTGGACCATTGCCGGGAAATCACAGAGAAATATTTCTCCTGCTTCCCTCTTCTGTTTCAGATTGCTTCCCTCTATGTCAATCATCACGCTCTGGCAAATACGAAAGAAGAAGGACTTCACATACTGGAAAATGCCAGAACGCTGTTTGCCCGCGTGAGGACTCTGACGGATGACATGAATCTTGCAAAGCAGGCACTTGGAATGGAAGCTTATTGTCTTCTGCTCTTGAACAGACCAGAAGAAGTGCTGACCCTGCTGCCTTCTCTGGATCTTGTGCTGTTTCCCCTGGAACCGATTCTCGCCTCTGCTTACCAGATGACGGGCAGGAGCAAAGAAGCTTACACAGTCCTTCAGTCGGGCATTTACCAGTATCTGATTATCTTAATTAATTTACTGGTTTCCTATATGGAATTTCATATAAAAAAAGAAGACGTTTTTGAGGAGACTTACCTTCGCATTCTGGCCGTGGCAAAAGGATTTCATTTGGATCATCTTCATCCCAGTCTTCTCATAACCGCACATCTGGCTGTCGCGCAGGGATATATGGTTCAAAATCATCCCTCCAAGGCACTGGATGCGCTGGAAGCCTGCGAGAAACTGTCGGACAGCGATAATTTTTACTGGAAATTGCACGGGGATTCTTATTTTGACCTGTTGGATGAATGGCTGGAAAAAACCTTAGATCTCGGGACAGATTTTCCGAGGAATGAAAAGCTAATCCGCAGAAATCTGGTCCAGGCAGTCTCAGACAATCCTCTCTTCGCTCCCCTGTCCGGGGAACCACGTTATCAGAGAATTCTGACACGGCTGAATCAAAAACAAAAAGGAGATTGATAACACTATGAATACGATCATTCTGGAACATTTGTCAAAAACCTATCCCGGGGGAAAGAAAGCGGTCAATCAGATCGATCTGTCTCTGGATGCCGGTGAGGTCTTCGGATTTCTCGGCCCGAACGGTGCCGGCAAGACCACTACCGTCAAGCTGCTGAACGGAATTTTGGCTCCCACTGAGGGAAGCTGCCAGATCTGCGGCCTTGATCCCAACGTGTATCCCCAGAAAACCCACGCACTCTCCGGAGTAGTCACTGAACATGCGCAGATGTATGACCACCTGTCGGGGGTGGATAACCTGCTTTTCTATGGCCAGGTTTTTGGTCTGTCCTCCCGGGACTGCCGTGCCAGAGCCGAGGAACTCTTGACGAAGCTTGGGCTTCTCGCCGCAAAGGACCAGAAACTTTCCACCTATTCCACCGGTATGCGCCAGAGACTTTCCCTGGCTCGTGCCCTGATCCACCGGCCCCGGGTTCTCTTCCTGGATGAGCCGACTTCCGGCCTGGATCCGGAGAGCGCCAGAAATGTGAACTCGCTCATCCAAAATCTGGCACAGGAAGAAGAGATTACGGTCTTTCTGTGCACGCATCAGCTACGCTATGCCCAGGAGATCTGTACCCGCTACGGTCTTCTGGAAGAGGGAAATCTCCTGGCTTTCGGAACCTTAGAACAGTTGCAGGAGCAGATCGCCGGCGGTATCACACTCACCATCCAGGGCGCACACATACCATCGCACCTGGTTTTCTCGCAAAGAGGAGAAGGAATCTATGAGAAAAACCTCTCTTCCAGAGAAGAGATTCCCCAGCTGATCCGTCAGCTGGCGATGGAAGGGGCCGATCTCTACCAGGTTCAGGCCCACACTCCTTCCCTGGAAGACATTTATTTTACACTGACCTCGAAAAGAAAGGAGACTGTATCATGAATTCATCTATGCTTGCCATCATGCGAAAGGACCTGCGGGGAGTCACGGTCAATCGAAGACTGTTCTCCTCCCTTTGGATCCTGCCAGTCATTTTCACAGTTTTTCTTCCGTCTGTGTTCAATTTCATCTTTTACGTTTCTCCGGAAGACAGCGATTTCACCAAAATGATCGATCTGCTCCCTGCCTCTATGCAGACAGGAGATCTCACACAGATTATGGCAGATTTGGCTTTGAACAACATTATGCCCGTGTTTCTTCTCATCATTCCAGTGATGACTTCCTCGATTATGGCCGCCAGCTCCTTTGTGGGGGAAAAAGAAAAGCACACCCTGGAGACGCTTCTGTACAGTCCCCTCTCCCTGAAACAGATTTTTCAGGCAAAGGTACTGGCCTCATTCTCTCTGAGTATGCTTGTGACATTTGTGTCCTGTATTCTCTTGTTCGTGGTATTCGGAATTGAGAATTACATTCTCTCCGGCTGGATCCCCATGCCCAGTCTGACCTGGTTGGTACTCCTCTTTCTCCTGTCTCCATCCATCTCTCTCATCGCCGTCACGCTGATCGTACGTGGTTCAGCAAAAGCACAGAGTGTGGAGGAATCCCAGCAGAGTGCCTCTTACCTGGTGATCCCTGTCGTTCTTTTGATCGTGGGACAGGTCAGCGGCATCCTGCTGATCAATGCGGGAATCCTGTTTCTTCTCAGTATTCTCAGTGCTGTGATTGCCTGGCTTTTGATGCAGAAATCCATGAAGAACTGGAATTATGAGAAATTGCTGCGGTAAGCAAAATCAAAGTTTTTCATAATGACTGATATCGGATACAAAGACAATCGCTCCGCCTACAGTCACCTCCGTCGGGTAGGCTTTGGACGGAGTGGCCAGCTGTACAGGAGAAGAGATCTTCTCCACTCTTCTGGAACAGTGCTGCCGGATTACCTCAATGGCATCACTGACACGGGAATCTTCCGTCCCGATCAAGAGAGTGGTGTTGCCGGCGGTGAGAAAACCGCCGGTGGAAGCCATCCTGGTGAAATAATAGCCCGCCGAAGTCAGAGCGGCACAGACTTCCCCTGCGTCTTTTCTGCTGACAATCGCTGTAATCATCTTCATAGCGGATTCTCCTTTCTTATCCTTCTGATTTTTCTCATCCACTTGATATTTCTCCCACATATGAACCCGTTTCAGATAGAAGAACAGGCCCAGCCCTCCTGTGATGATTTCCGCTGCCGGAAATGCAATCCAGGTGTATCCAAGGCCAATTTTGGAAAACATCCAAAAAAGAGGAATCAGGCAGAAAAGCTGTCTGGTCAATGACAGGATCACACTGGGCAGCGCAGCGCCGATTGCCTGAAAAAATACCGGAAATATCAAAGACAGCACGGCCGGAAAAAAGCTCAGTCCGATAATCCGAAACGCGTGAACCCCGATTCTTAACACTTCTGCATCCGAGCTGAATATTCGCAGAAGCGGTTCGGGAATCAGTTCAAAACAGGCAACTCCCACCACCATCAGACTCATGGCCAGTACAATGCAATTCTGAATAATGCGCCGGCACCGTTGATAAAAATTCTTCGCGTATGTATAACTCAAAAGAGGGACAATACAAGTCTGCAGTCCCGCCAGAGGTATGAAGAAAAAGGATTGAACCTTGTAGTACAAACCCAGCACCGTCACCGCCTCATCGGAAAATCCTGCCAGAATCATATTCAGAGCCATAATGTAAACTGTGTACAGCATCTGCATCAGGATTGACGGATATCCCAGTTGATAGATCCTTCTCACATAGGGAGCCATCTCCTTCATCCTCGGAGGCTTCCGAAATCCGGATGACGTGATGGCCGCCGCCAAAAACTGTCCCGCCACGGTGGCGATGGCTGCTCCCGCCACTCCCATCTTCGGTACAGGGCCGAGTCCGAAAATCAGAATCGGATCCAGTACAATGTTGGCAGCTGCCCCGGAAATCTGTGCGATCATGGGAAGGCGCATATTGCCTCCTGCCTGGTGAACCTTACTCCAGGTGCTCTCCGGAAAAACACCCAGGCTTCCGATGCAGACAATATTCCCATAAACAATCGTATATTCCACCACGACCGGTGATTCCGATGACATCATGGCGAAAGGCCGCATGATCAGAGTACTGATCACAGCAAAGATCAGCCAGCTCAAAGCAGCCAGCGCCGTTCCCGTTCCCGCTGCCTTGTCTGCCTTTTTTGACCGCCCAAATCCATAGAATCTGGACATGAGCGTGTTGACTCCCACTCCGGTTCCCACGGCGACGGCAGTGACAATCAACTGAATCGGATAAATCACCGAGAGAGCTGTCAGTCCTTCGCCTGAATACCGGCCGACGAAATAGCTGTCCACAATGTTATACATGGACTGAATCAGCTGGGCCAGCATCACCGGAGGGGCAATCTGAAGAAGAATCTTCCAGATATTTTCGGAATCAAAAAGCTCTGTCCTCGCAGTACTCATGTCCTGCCTCCTTTATCTCTTGGCAAGTTCCCTGGTAATCTCCTCCCAGGTCACCCCCTTCTCCACCATCAGCACCATGACATGGTAGAGAAAGTCCGAGATCTCATATTTGATTTCTTCTTCGTCCGGATTTTTCGCCGCGATGACAATCTCCGTACACTCCTCCCCCACTTTTTTCAGAATTTTGTCAATTCCCTTGTCGAAGAGGTAGTTGGTGTAAGAGCCTTCCTTGGGATGTTCTTTGCGGTCCACAATGACATCATAGACATTCTGGAACACCCGCAGAGGATTGGTGTCATCATACTCTTTCTTCACCAGTTCCTGAAAGAAACAGGTGCGGTTTCCTGTATGGCAGGCCGCCCCCACCTGGGCCACTTTCGCCAGAATGGTATCGTTGTCACAGTCCAGAGTAAGTGATTTCACATACTGAAAATGCCCCGAAGTCATTCCCTTCGTCCACAGTTCGTTCCGGCTGCGGCTCCAGTAGGTCATCTTGCCGGTGAGCAGAGTGGTCTCATAGGCCTCCTCATTCATATAGGCAAGCATCAGTACCTCGTCCGTCTTATAGTCCTGGACAATGACCGGAACCATCCCGTCGCCATTGAGTTTAAAATCAGACCAGGGAATACAGCTCTCGAAGGTATTCACCGCGATTCCCTGATTTTTGCATTCTTTTTTCAGAGCCAGCAGGCTATCGTCTGTGCGGCTTAGAAATGCACCGCTCACACCCCAGACGTTCTTCTTTTTCAGCAAAGAGACCATCTCATCTTCTCTGGACTCCTCTGTGTGCAGAAGAATGGGAACACTGGAACAGTTCCCGATGGAATCCTCCAGATTATCCAGAGCCAGAATGCCCCAGGCGAACTGCTCGATCTGTGCCTGATGGGGCAGGAATTCTTCCATCGAAGAGATGCTCACCAGAATCTTCTCTCTGCCAAACCGTTTGGAGACTTCCTCCAGCATGGCAATATTGCTGTCCTTGGAGAAGTTCAGCACCACTCTCTGGCAGCCTGCGTAGATCAGTTTCTTCACATCTTCCACACGGTTAATGTGTCCCGCTGCGATCACAGGAATCTCTCCCTCATCACAGATCTCTTTGAGCATGGCGATGGCTTCCTCGTGTTCCTCATCTGAGGAAGAAAAGTCAAAGACCAGAAGCTCATCCGCCCCATGATCACGGTAATACCCGGTAAGCTCCAGGACATCTCCGCTGCCGAAGAGATTTTTCTGTCCCCATCCTGCCACTGCCTTTTTCTTCAGCAGATACAGGCAGGGCACCAGTAATTTTTCATCCATTGGTTCTCCTCCTATTCCAGACTTCCTTTTGTGGAGAGAACATCGGTAATTCTCTCATCCACCATGGTGGCAGCGTCCAGAGCTTTCGCAAAGCTCTTGAACATTGCCTCCGCCATATGATGATTGTTTCCAGGTGTCAGAACCTTGATGTGAAGGTTCATCTTGCTGCTGTAGGAAATTGCGTAGAAAAATTCCCGGATCATCTCCGTGTCCATATCTCCCAGACGATCTTTGGTAAATTCTCCCTCGAAGGAGAGATAAGGGCGTCCGCTCAAATCCACTGCGCACAGCACCAGAGACTCATCCATGGGAAGGATGCAGCTTCCATATCTGCGGATCCCCTTTTTGTCTCCCACTGCCTCTCGGATTGCGCTGCCCAGAACGATGCCCGTATCTTCCACGGTGTGATGATCGTCCACCTGCAGATCTCCTTTCACCTTCACGGACAGATCGAAGAGTCCATGCCTGGCGAAACCATCCAGCATATGGTCAAAGAATCCCACACCGGTGTCAATCTTTGCCTTGCCGGAACCATCCACGCAAAATTTCAGACTGATCTGGGTCTCCTTGGTATTTCTCTCCAGAGAAGCTTCTCTGTTCATCTACTTCTCCTCCTTTTTCTCAAAACGCACTGCGATGGAATTGGCGTGAGCCGTGAGCTGCTCGCAGTTGGCAAACTGAATGATATCCTCATGAATCTCCTCCAAAGCCTCTCTGGAATAATAGATGACACTGGATTTCTTGATAAAGTCATCCACACCGAGGGGGGAGAAGAATTTTGCGGTTCCATTGGTGGGCAATACGTGATTTGGCCCTGCGAAGTAGTCTCCCAGAGGTTCACTGCTGTTCTCCCCAAGGAAAATCGCCCCTGCATTGCGGATCTTTGTCATCACCTCAAAAGGATTGGCGGTGACGATCTCCATATGCTCAGAAGCAATGGCATTGGCCGCGTCTATGGCTTCTTCCATGGAATCCGCCAAGAGAATATATCCGAAATTCTCCAGTGATTTCTCAATAATTTCTCTGCGGCTTAAGACTTGAAGGAAGCCGTCGATCTCTTCTTGTACCTTCGCCGCCAGTTCTTCACTGGTGGTGATCAGAATCGCGGAAGCCATCTCATCATGCTCCGCCTGGGAGAGCAGATCCGCCGCCACGTAGCGGGGATTGGCCGTCTCGTCCGCGAGAACCAGAATTTCACTGGGACCGGCGACAGAGTCGATACCCACCTGGCCATAGACTGCTTTCTTCGCCAGGGCAACGAAAATATTTCCAGGTCCCACGATCTTGTCCACCTTGGGGACGGACTGGGTTCCATAGGCAAGCGCAGCCACTGCCTGGGCGCCTCCCACCTTATAGATCACATCCACACCTGCCTCCCGGGCAGCCACCAGAGTGGAAGGATTCAGCTTGCCATCCCGTCCGGGTGGAGTCGTCATGATAATCTCATCCACACCTGCGATCTTCGCCGGAATCACGTTCATCAGCACAGAAGAAGGGTAAACTGCTTTTCCTCCCGGCACATAGACACCAACTTTTTGCAGGGGAATGATCTTCTGCCCCAGCATAATCCCTCTCTCGTCTGTGGTGAACCAGCTCTGCCTTTTTTGTTTCTCGTGGTAAGCCCGGATATTCACCAGGGCTTTCCGGATCACCTCAAGCAGGTCCGGATCCACTTTCTCATAGGCCTCCTCGATCTCTTCCTCTGTCACCCGGATGGAATCTGCGTCCAGCCTGACATGGTCAAACTGCTCTGTGTAGGCGAACAGAGCCTCATCCTTTCTCGTGCGGATATTCTGTATAATCTCCGCCACAGATGCCTCATACTGTCCGTAACTGTCCGGACTTCTCTTTAACAATTCTGCCAGAAGCGTCTCGATGGACGCCTGATCTAATTTTACAGTTCTCACCGTTTCATCCTCCTATAACACAGCCTTCAAATCCATAATCAGTTTTCGGATTCTCTCATCTTCCATTTTCATACTCACACGGTTGACCACCATCCGTGCAGACAACGGGCAGATCTCCTCCAGTACCTGCAGGCCGTTCTCCCGCAGAGTGCTTCCCGTCTCCACAATGTCCACGATTACCTCCGAAAGCCCCACGATGGGCGCAAGCTCAATGGAGCCGTTCAGTTTGATAATCTCCACTGTCCGGTGCTTCTGGTTGAAGAAATACTCCTTCGCAATGTTGGGATACTTGGTGGCAACCCGGATCTGCTGTCCGGATTTTAGGTATTTCTTCGCGCTTTCCGGCCCGCACACACACATCTTGCAGGCACCGAATCCCAAATCCAGCACTTCGAAGAGCTTCCGGTTCTCTTCCAGAATGGTATCCTTTCCCACGATTCCGATGTCCGCAGCCCCGTATTCCACATAGGTGGGGACATCTGGTCCCTTCGCCAGAAAGAACCGCAGTTTCAGATCTTCATTGACAAAAATCAGCTTCCGGGATGTCTTGTCCTTCATCTCCTCGCAGGTGATTCCGATTTTTTCAAAAGTCTCCAACGTTTTGTTGGCCAGCCTGCCCTTTCCCAGGGCAAATGTTAAATATCTCATAAGTCTCTTTGTTCCCCTCTCACTGATCTGATTTTCTCACTATCACGCATTTTCCCTCGGCCCGCAGCTTCATGGCCTGCAAGATGACATCCTTGCGGTTCTCCATGGTATAGGTGAGATGAATCTCTTCCCTCTCACTGGAGGCAAAAGGAATGTTCTGCCGGCTCAGTGCCAGCATCAGCTGATCGATGGAGATTCCAAATCCGCTGGCACAGGCGGGCTTTCCAAAGTGTTCCAGAAGGTTGTCATATCGTCCTCCCTTGACAATGGGCTCTCCGGTCCCGTAGGTGTAGGCCTGGAAAATAATTCCCGTGTAGTAGCGGAATTTGCTGAGCATTCCCAGGTCAAAAGAGACATATTTCTCATATCCATAGTATTTCAGAATCTCGTAGATCTCTTCCAGCCGATTGATCGCCCGGATCGCCCGCTGGTTGGAGGTGAGATTCTTCGCTTTGCGGAGGACTTCCTCCCCGCCGAAGAGATAAGGCAGCTGGAAAAAGGCATTCTCCAGCTCTTCCTGGAGATTCTCTCCCCGCACCAGTTCCTCCACCCCGAAGTTATTCTTATTGGAAATCAATTCCCGCAGCTCATACTCGACGTCCTCGCTCATCTTCGCGTCTTCCAAAAGTGCTTTGAAAAAGTCCACCTGGCCCACGCTGATCTGAAACTCCTCCAGCCCTGCCGCGCGCAGACTGTGGGCGATCATCGCCAGAAGCTCCGCGTCTGAATCTGCGCTGGAATCTCCGATCCGCTCCACTCCCATCTGGGTTGCCTCTTTCATGCGTCCCTGAAAGCTGGAGCTGTTCACGAAGGTGTTGCCCGTATAACACAGACAAGCCGGCTCCCTCTCTACTGGAAAATGGGAAGCGGCACAGCGGGCGATGGAAGGAGTGAAATCCGGCCTTAGAACCAGCGTGTTCCCCTCACGGTCAAAAAATTTATAGAGATCTTTCGACGGGGTCGTTCCCACCTCACGGCTGAACACCTCGAAAAACTCAAAAGTGGGAGTCTCCACATCTTCATATCCGTACAGATGAAAGGTCTCCAGAATCTTTCTCTGAATCTCCAGTTTCTGTCTGCACTCATCCTGAAAAATGTCCCGTACTCCCTCCGGCGTGTGAAAAATTTTCTGCATGGTATGTTCTCTCCTGTTGATTTAATACTTTACTCTGCTACTATATTAGCATAAGAAAAACAAAAATTAGTTTGATTATATGCAATCTTCGTCCAAAAGTCAATCCCGCAAATTGAGATCTTTCTGAATTCCGTCCAGGTAAGGGATGAAGGTTCCGTCCCGGGCATGCAGATAGAAGTCCGGATTCAGCTCCTCCTGGGTAAAGCTCTTTCTCCCGCCGTTCTCCCTGCGCTCCCAGAACACTTTGAGTTCCCGGAATGTCAGATAGTAGAACTGGTCGGTGCTGCTGAAAAAAATCAGCAGGAAGGAAATTCCTCCCTGCTGCTCAAACCCCTCCATAAACCGAACCTGGTGGGGATGAATATTGGCCAGAGGGAAGGTGGAAGTCCCACATTCCTTGGCATCAAAACAGACCGGAATTCCCTGAACCGCACCGATATAATCCACCGTGCTGCGCTGGTCAAAATAGGCCAGCGTGATGTGCCGGTGCTCTTTGTCAATGCGCACCGGTGTGATCGGCGTGGGAATCTTCTGAATCAGCGCCAGTTTTTTCGAGGCATACTGTTCATTTGTCCGGTTCACCATTTCCTCCAGTGTGGAACCTCGAAGTCCTCTGGAATTCCAAGCTGCCATCTTCCTGTCTCCTTTTGTTATTCTATCAGTTTAATCGATGGGAAATAACGGATCACCGCCTTGCCCACAATCTCATCGAAGGTCACGTAGGTGTTCTCCCAGAATCTGGAATCCTTGGACCAGTTTCGATTATCCCCCAGCATAAAGTAAGAGTTCTCCGGCACCACATAAGGGCCGAAATCCCCCACCGGCGTCTCCGGTGTGAAGCTGTCATCCAAAGGCTCTGTTGAATCATCGATGTAGACTTTTCCATCTCGGATGGTCACCGTCTCGCCGGGAAGACCAATCACTCTCTTGATAAAAAGCTGTGACTCGTCGTCCGGATAACGGAAGATCACCACGTCAAAGCGCTCTGGATCCCGGAACTTCTGACTGTACTCCCAGTCCCCCACCTTCAGATTAATTCCATAAGAAAGCCGGAAACCGAAAATACGGTCTCCCGTCATGATCGTCTTCTCCATGGATTCCGATGGAATCTTGGCATTGATCAGGATCACATTGTTGACCACCAGAACGACCACAACCACAACCAGAATCATTTTAACGTATTCCCATATTTCTCGCCATATCTTCATCGTCTATACTCTCCTCCAGATGCTCCTTTCTCAGAATCTCCATGAACTGCCCCGGCACAGGAGCGAAAAAGCGCCGTTCCGAGAGATATCCCAGGGTCCCTTCTATCCTGGGTATTCTCAGCCAGGCTGCATGGAGCAGTTGGTTTCGCAGTCCGTATTTTTTCAAAAAAAGACGGTTCCAGTCTGCATCTCCATATTTGGGATCTCCCAGAATCGGGTGCCCGATGTAAGCCAGATGACTGCGGATCTGATGCGTCCTTCCGGTAATCAGATGGACTTTCAGCAGTGTCATCTCCCTGTTGTGTGCCAGCGGCTCATAGGAAGTCTCAATCGGACTGGCCCCCGGGAATGGAACCTCTTCTATAGATACTTTATTACATTTTTCGTCTTTATGCAAACATCCCTTGATAAATTTTTTCTGAACAATCTGTCCCTTCACCAGACAGAGATAATATTTCTCCAGAATCCGGTCGTGAAACAGCTTCGACAACTCCTGCAAAGATACCAGTGTCTTCCCTGCCACCAGAATGCCGCTGGTGTTCCTGTCCAGCCGGTTACAGATTCCAGGGCGGAAAGTGCGAAGCTGCTCCTCCGTAATCTGACCGCTCTCAAGGAGATAGGTAATCAGATATTCCACCATGGACACATCCTGGGGCTTTCCCTTCTGGGAAAGCATTCCCACTGGTTTGTTCAGGAGCAGAACCTGTTCATCCTCATAGAGGACGTCCAGTTCTCCATGGGATCTTTGAAAAGCCTCCCCGGAAAATTTTTCCAGTGTCTCCTGACCCAGAAAGAGCTGCACCAAATCCCCACACTGAAGCTTCTCGCCGCCGGAAGCTTTCTTCTTGTTCAATGTGATATTTTTTTTCCGAAGCATTTTATAAAAAAAACTTTTCGGAGCCTTTGGGAGCAGTTTTGCCAGATACTTATCCAGTCTCTGCCCAGCCTCATTTTCCTTTATGGTCATCTGCTTCATAGGTTACCTCACAGCGCAATCGCAAGAATGGTGTGTTTGATCAGTTCATCTCTGGTCAGGTCAGGATATTTCTCATCCGGCTGAAAGGGAATGTCCCTGTGCAGAGCCTCTCTGTGCTCATTCATGGAATCCAGCCGGTCCAGAAATGGGTTCAGATCCCGGAAAAATTTTACTTTCACCCCATATCCGTTCTTTCGCAGAATCTTCTGCGTCTCACCTTCCAGAAAGCGAAGATCCGCCTTTTCATCGCTGGAATACCCCACCACCTGATTGCCGCACACAGCCACTGCATCAATTCCTCCGCTCTTCTCATAGGAAGTCAGGTACAGTTCGTAGGCCATCACCAGCTCTCCCTGATGGGAGTGAATCCGGTCATACAAAGCCTTCTCCATAGGTTTTCGCAGGAGTATCATAATCATGGACACCGCCGAACGGCAGGCCGGCAGACATCCAACCACCACAATCACAGTCACCACGGTAAGGCGGGTCTTAAAATAGGCCCAGCCGATGAAATAAGCCGTCAGCGGGATCAAAAACAAGATCACCGTGACCGCAACCCTTTTTTTCTTTTCACTGGAAAAATATCCGAATTCTCCTTTTGGCACTCTCTGAAACAACTTCGATTCTTTCCTCTCTTCGCTCAAAATATCAGGCCTTTTTCTTTTTATGTATATTTCGAATGGTTTTCTTCTTTTTCGGCCCGTTCTTAATCTTCTCCTGGGGCTTTTGCCCGTTCTTAGGACGAAGCAGACATTTGGGCCCGTAACCGATCAGGTCCTCCCGGTGGGCAATCTTCAGCCCTTCCCGCACCAGTTTCTCATTGGCCGGATTCCGGTACTGGATCAGCGCCCTCTGAATCGCCTTTTCATGGGGATCCCGCGGCACATAGACTTTCTGCCCTGTGAGGGGATGGATTCCCGTGAAATACATGCAGGTGGACAAGGTTGACGGTGTGGGATAGAAATCCTGAACCTGTTCCGGCATGAAGCCAAGATCCCGGATATACTCCGCCAGTTTCACCGCCTCTTTCATCGTACAGCCCGGATGAGAAGACATAAAATAAGGAACCGCATACTGCTTCTTGCCGGTCTTCTCATTCTCCCGGTTATATTCTCTGAGGAAATCCTCATACACCTGATGCCTGGGCTTTCCCATGCAGGACAACACTTGATCCGAGACGTGTTCCGGAGCCACCCGAAGCTGGCCGCTGATGTGGTGCTGCACCAGTTCCCTAAGGAACGTCCGGTCCTTATCCGCCAGTACATAGTCAAACCGGATTCCCGACCGGATGAACACTTTCTTAATCCCTGGAATCTCCCGCAGCTTTCTAAGCAGTTCCACATAATCCCTGTGATCTGCCTTCAGATTCGGGCAGGGGCTGGGGAACAGACACTGTCTTCCCGTACAGACTCCATGCTTCCTCTGCTTGTCACAGGAAGGATGCCGAAAATCTGCCGTGGGGCCTCCCACATCGTGGATATATCCCTTGAACAGCGGATCTTTCTGAAAAGTTTTCGCCTCCTCAATCAAGGACTCATGGCTTCTTGTCTGCACAATCCGTCCCTGGTGGAAGGTCAGAGCACAGAAATTACAGCCTCCAAAGCATCCCCGGTTGCTGGTCAGGCTGAACCGGATCTCCTGAAAGGCCGGGATTCCTCCATCCTGCTCATACTTCGGATGCCAGGTTCTTTGATATGGAAGACCATAGACATCGTCCATCTCCTCCTGGGTGAGCGGCACGGATGGGGGATTTTGAACCACATACCCCCGATTCTGATAAGGTTCCGCCAGTATTTTTCCGCGGATGGGGTCAGTATTTCGATACTGCACAGCAAAACTCCTGGCATACTCTGCCGGTTCCTCCTGCATACGTTCAAACGACGGAAGGACCGTCACATTCCCCAGTCCGTCCAGACTGTCCGCATGAAAGACAGTTCCTGGAATGTAGGTGAGCGCACGCACCGGAATACCGTCCTGCAAAGCCTGGGCAATCTCCAGAATGGAATGTTCCCCCATTCCGTAAGAGATCAGATCGGCTCCGGAATCCAGCAGCACGGACCTGCGCAGCCTGTCCTCCCAATAATCATAATGAGCCAGTCTTCGCAAACTGGCCTCAATTCCTCCCAAAATGACAGGAGTGTGTTTATAACTTCTGCGGATCAGGTTGCCATAGACAATGACCGCCCGGTCCGGGCGCAGCCCCATCTTTCCTCCCGGAGAGTAGGCATCCTGATGCCTTCTCTTTCTGGCTGCGGTATAATGATTCACCATGGAATCCATATTTCCGGCGCTCACAAGAAAAGCCAGACGGGGTTCTCCGAAAACTTCAATGCTCTTTGAGTCCCTCCAGTCAGGCTGCGCGATAATTCCCACTTTGTACCCACGGCTCTCCAAAAGCCTGCAGATGATGGCAGCGCCAAAAGACGGGTGATCCACATAGGCATCTCCCGTCACATAGACAAAGTCCATCTGCTCAATATTCAGGTCGTCCATCTCCTGACGACTCATGGGCAAAAACTGATTCATGAATTTTCCCTCATTTTTCCGGTATCAAAAAGTTCTTCATAGGAGAAAAGATAGTAATCCGCCTCCTGGCGCTTCCTGCCGCGCTGGTCCGCACTGTAGGCATCCTCCACCGCGCAGGTTGTCATGTGTGCCGCATTGCCGGCCTGTATGCCGGGCACGATATCCTCGAACACCAGACATTTCTCCGGCGCGACTCCAAGCCTTCTGGCCGCTTCCAGATAGACGTCCGGCGCAGGCTTTCCTCTCTTCACCTCACAGGCGGTGACAATGCAGTCGAAATACGAATCCACGCCATGACTTTTCAACACCGCCTGGATCAGTTCTTTGCTATTGCTGGAGGCAACCCCTATGAAAATCCCTCTCTCCTTGAGATATCCCAGAAGTCTTCGCACCCCAGGCTTTAGCGGTACTCTATGTATATAGGCCTCCATGGCCATGTCATTCCAGGTCTTTTTGATCTGTTCCACACTGTCCGGAATCTGAAACCGCTCTTTAAAGTACCAGGCCACTTCCGTGAACCCCATGCCCTCAATCTCCCGCTGGAGATCCTCCGGCACTTCCAGGCCCATTCTTCCCAGATAATCAATGTCCACTTTGGGCCACACCCACATGGAATCCACCAGGGTTCCGTCCAGATCGAACAGTACTGCTTCTTTCTCCTCGAACATATATGCTCCCTGTTATTTGATGTTGACCGCAACAGCCTGCGCCCGGTAACTCTCAGCGATGATATCCAGCTGTCTGTGAAAACGCTCCAGCTGCTGCAGATCGTTGGTCTCGTAAACTCTCAGGAACTCATCCTGAATCTTCGCAACTTCTCTTTTGTTGGTCAGTTTGTATAGATTCTCAATATTGCTCAGAATATCTGACACCAGATTGCTCTGCATCTGTGAAGAATTCTGAGCGTCCATAATCTCGTTGCGGACAGATGACATTTCCTGATCCAGGGCAATGATGGCGTCAGCCGCCTTGCTCAGCCGCTCGGTCACATGGGGTGGCATATTGCCCTTGTATTTATACTGCAAAGAGTGCTCAATGGTCGCCCAGAAATTCATGGCGAGGGTGCGGATTTGAATCTCCACCTGCAGACGCTTGGGTCCATGGATAGTCTCCACGGTATAGTAGACAATCAGATGGTAGCTTCTGTACCCGCTCTCTTTCATATGCGTGAGATAATTCTTCTCACTTTTGATCTCCATGTCCTTCCGATTCCCGATGATCCGGGCTACCTCGGCAATATCCTCCTCGAACTGGCAGATAATCCGCACACCTGCGATATCTTCCACTTCCTCTTCCATCTTCTCCATGGGGATATTCTTCCGGTGTATTTTCTCCAGGATACTGGAAATGCTCTTCACACGTCCGGACACTTCCTCGATCGGGGAGTACTGATCGTTGGTCCGGTACTCCGCAATCAAATGCTCGAATTTTATGATCAATTCCTGAACCGCCAGTTCATAGGAACTTAAAATACGGCGCCACAACTGTATTTCCATATGACTCTCTCCTCACAAATTCCATACATAGTCAAGTATAACAGATCGAGGTAGACAAGTCCACCCCTCTGCGTGTTTTCTCCGTAAAACGTAAAATCCAGTAAGGATTCACGCTGACTTCTTCCTGGTCTGCTGTCTGGATATAAATTCCAAGATGAAGATGGACCGGGAATTTTCCCACGGTCCCCTCTTCCCCATAGCCACTGTTTCCCATAAATCCAATGGCATCTCCTGCTGTAATTTCATCCCCTGGCTGATAGTCTCTCCAGTAGGAGCTCAGATGTGCATAGTAATAGTATCCTCCGTGGGGGCTGCGGATGCCCAACCGGTACCCGCCCAGCGGCAGCCATCCGATCTTCTCCACCACCCCGTCCGTCATGCTGAACACCGGGTATTCCCCTGGCCGGGCATCCTCGATGAAGAGGTCGCAGCCTTCATGACGGCGTTCTCCTCCATATTCCCGCTTTGCCATCCAGGTGTCCGTGTAACTGACCGACTCTTTGGGAAGGGGAAAATCTCTCAGATCCTGCCAGACAGCGGCATAGCTGCGGGTGAGGGCCGAGAACTCCTCCGGTTTGTACTTCTCATACAGCACTCTTTTATCCGAGATGGCCTCTGGAGAAAAATTCCCCTCTACCATGGTAGAAGCCAAAAGAGAGGGGAATTCTTCCACAGAAGGCTTTCTTTCACAGAATTGTCCCAGCAACACCTCCGACATCTGCTGACGCCGGAATGCCTCACTGCCACTTGCGTCCATGGTCAGTCCGGACACCTGACTGCGCTCCCTCAGACAACCGAGCAGTACCTGGAACGAATACAGAAAAAGAAAAAGCAAGAGCATACAGCAAATCATTTTTTTCGTCATGTAAAGTATTTATATGCAGCAAAATCTGTTTTATGACAGAAATTTATCTCAGTGACGCCAACACTTTCAACAGATACTCCCAGACCCGCTGTGTGGACGCGATATCCAGTCTCTCCTGCGGAGTGTGAATGTCCAGAATATCCGGACCCATGGAGATGCAGTCCAGCTCTGGTATTTTCTCGTAAAACAGGCCGCATTCCAAACCTGCGTGAATCGCCTGGATCACCGGTTCTTTTCCATATACTTTCCGGTAAGCCTCTGCCATCAGGTCTCTCAAAGGAGAATTCTCCCGGTACTCCCACGCCGGATACTCTCCCTGCCGCTCGAAATCCCCTCCCAGGAATTCCGTCAGATATTCCACCTTCTCCGCCACTGCTTTTTTGGCTGAGTTCACACTGCTGCGGATGCTGGCCACTGCGTAGAGCACCTCATCTTCCAGGCTCAAAATCCCCAGATTAAGGGAGGTCTCCACCAGTCCCGGAATGTTTCCGCTCATTTTCTGAACGCCATTGGGAATATTCATCAGATAAAAAATCACTTTCTCACAGCTCACCGGGTGGAGGACTCCCACCTCTGACACTTCCTCCAGAAACTTCCAGGACACTGTGATCCCCTCATCTGTCCCAGCATACTCTTTGCGCAGATCTTCCTGCAGATTTCCCAGCAATTCCTGGAATTTCGCCTTGTCTTCCGGCTGAATCACCAGTTCACAGACACACTCCCGGGGAATGACATTGTCTTTTTGTCCTCCCTCAAGGCTGGCAATGTCCAGCCGCATCTCTTTTTTCAGTCCATAGAGCAGACGTCCCAGCAACAGGTGGGCATTTCCCCGGTTCTTATCGATTTCTGTCCCGGAGTGGCCTCCCAACAGACCGCTGATACGGACTTCATACACCTTTCCTGATGTATTGCGGTATTTCACAGGGATCGTACAGACCGCACTCATCCCTCCGGCACATCCCGTCAGGAGAATTCCTTCCTCCTCGGAGTCCAGGTTGATCAGCCTTCTGCCTCTTAACACGGATGCGTCAAAATGATCCGCCCCCAGCAGACCGATCTCTTCATCCACAGTAATCAGAACCTCCAAAGCCGGATGGGGAATGTCCCCGGCCTCCAAAAGCGCCAGGGCATAGGCCACGGCGATGCCATCGTCCCCGCCGAGGGTGGTTCCCTTCGCGCGGACATAATTTCCGTCCACCTCCAGTTCCAGGGGATCTCTCTCAAAATCATGTTCCACGCCGGGCGCTTTCTCACAGACCATATCCATATGTCCCTGGAGAATCACCGGCTCTGCCTGTTCATAACCTGGAAAAGCCGGTTTGTAAATCACAATGTTATTCCATTCGTCCTGCACATAGTCCAGATCGTGCTCTCTGGCAAAAGCTGCCAGATAATCGCTGATTTCCCTGGTATTTCCAGATCCATGGGGAATCTGGCAAATTTGCTCAAAATAGTAAAAGACCCTTTCCGGTCTGCATTCGCTTAACACTGCCATCTTTTTTTGCCTCCTTCTTTCCTGCATGTATTCCAGAAAATTTCATATATTGTAAAAAGTATTGATACCTGTTCCGGGAGTTCTCATGAAGCGTAAAGCCATCCTCGCAATTGTCTTTTTCTTACTTTTCTTCATGTTTTCCTTCCCAAAGATAACCCTGGAAGCGGCGCGGGAAGGCCTGCTTTTGTGGTTTCGCACACTGCTTCCTTCTTTGCTCCCCTTTATGATCCTCTCCAATTTTCTGATCAGCTTCAACTGTGTCGGAAAAATATTGAATCCCTTCCGAAAAATCTGGTCCGCCCTCTTCGGACTCACGCCTTACGGCGCTTATGTTCTCCTCCTTGGAACTCTGTGCGGCTATCCCATGGGTGCCAAGCTGACCGGAGACCTTCTTCTCCAGGGACAGATTTCCAGACAGGAGGGGAAGTATCTGCTCACCTTCACCAGCAATGCAAGCCCCATGTTCATCTGTACTTATCTGGTACTGGAGTGCATCGGCGATGAGAGGCAAATGCTGCCTGTCTTCTTCATCCTCTATCTGTCCAGCTACCTGAGCAGTATCTGCTTTCGCATTTACTATGGAATCGGACTTCCACAGGGAAAACTGCACAAAAAAACAGAGACATCCTCCTCATACCCAACGGGTACCCTGATTGATGTCTCCATTATGAACGGATTCGAAACCATCACCAAACTCTGCGGATATATCCTGCTCTTCTCCATCGCCGCCAAAGCAGCCAGCCAGCTTCTGTGCTGGATGCCCCGCGGAAAATACCTGCTCCTGGGAACGCTGGAAATATCCACCGGTCTCTTTCAAATTGCCCGATCTGCCCTTGGCTTTCCGTGGAAATTCTCTCTTCTTGTTAGTTTCACCGCATTCGGGGGATTCTGTGTACTGTTTCAGTCAAAGGGAGTGCTCGCCAAAAGCGGCCTTTCCATTCTCCCCTACCTGGCCGGCAAGGTTTTGGCCGCTCTTTTCGCTTTTCTCCTGTCCTGGATCTATCTGTCACTCATCCAGGTTGTCTAACAGTGTGTCGTCATCCTCCTCATCGCTGTGCAGACTGTTGGTCATCGCTGCAGCCTGCGCGGTCTGCGGAGCCAGTTCCTGACGGTTCTGATTCACCACATCCAGACAGCTCTGAAGCGCATCAAGGAATACTTTATATTTTGCACCTGCATCGTCCAGAGTATTCTGAAGCACATTGCCGATGTTTGCCATCATATCATCTGTATATGTGATTGCGCTCAGGCGGATGCTGTTGGCATCCTGGGTCGCGGAGTCGAGAATCTCCTGCGCCTGTTTGTTCGCCGCGTTGACTGTCTCATTGGCCTGGGCGTAAGCTCTCTGCATCACCTCATGCTGGCTTACCATCTCCTCCGCCTTTGCCTGGGCATCCGCGATGATACCATCCGCTTTGGTCTGGGCATCTTCCAGAATCGCGTCTTTATTGCTGATAATCTTCTGATACCGTTTGATCTCATCCGGTGTCTTCAGACGCAGTTCACGAAGCAACTCCTCAATTTCTTCCTTATTTACCACAATCTTTGTCGTTGACAACGGCTGATATTTACAACTGTCTACATACTCTTCGATTTCTTCGATAATTTGTTCAATTCTGCTGCTCATCGTACACACTCCTTATTTCATTGGTTTGGACTGCAGTTTTGACTGAATCGCCTTTAACGCCGGCGGCGGCAGAAATTTCGAAATATCACCGCCGAAGAAAGCAACTTCCTTCACTATCGTAGAACTCAAATATGCGTACTCCAAGCGGGTCGTCAAAAATACAGTGTCCACATCCGGCGCCACGACATGATTCGTCTGAGCCATCTGCAACTCGTATTCAAAATCTGTCACTGCGCGCAGACCACGCAGGATAACAGTTGCCTGATTCTCTCTGGCAAAGTTCACGGATAATCCATCAAATGCGCACACTTTCACATTCGGAAGATCCTTCGTGGTCTCTTTAAGTATATTAACACGTTCTTCGACAGAAAACAACGGACTTTTTGCAGAATTCTGCAAAACTCCGACAATAACTTCATCAAAAAATCGGCTTCCCCTTGTAATAACATCAAGATGTCCCAGGGTAACCGGATCAAAACTTCCCGGATACACTGCTCTTGTCATATCCACTCTCACTTTCTACGCACAAAAATATGTGCATTGGTCTTGTATTCTTTTCTTTTCACCTGCTGCATGGACAGCACATCCAGGTAGGAAAAATCGGTCGCCTTGGACGCCTCCACAATCACCAGGGTGTGTTCATCCATCAGCGTTGAAGTCTTCAGAATCTCCAGCGCCGCCCTCTCCAGTCCTTTGTCATAGGGCGGATCCATAAATATCAGATCAAAAGGAGCTTCTCCTTCCAGCTTCCGAAGACACTGGTCAACTTCTCCTCTTATCACCTCCGCCTGTTCCTGCAGATGTGTAAAACGAAGATTCTCCTTGATACATTCCACCGCCTTTGGATTCTTCTCCACAAACACGGCAAAAGCGGCGCCCCGGCTTAATGCCTCAATTCCGATTGCGCCGCTCCCGCTGAATAAATCTAAAAAACGACTGTCCAAAAGCTCAGGCTGTAACATGTTAAACAAAGTCTCTTTGATTCGGTCGGTCGTTGGCCTGGTGTCCATGCCAGGGACCGTCTTTAATGGAAGCCTTCGGGCTTTCCCTGCTATCACTCTCATTTCAAATTCAGTCTCCAATCCAGATCGCCTCTCGCCAGTCCGAGAATCAGCAGCTCCGCTGTGGCTATGTTCGTGGCAACCGGAATGTTATACTGGTCGCACCGCCGGGCGATGGAGAATACATCTGGTTCCTTGGCATCCATCATCGCCGGATTGTAGAACAGTATTACCATATCCAGATCTTCCCGCTCCACCATCTCCATGAACTGCTTATCTCCACCAATACTGCCTGACAGAAATTTATGTACATGAAGACCGGTAACTTCCTCAATTCTTCTTCCTGTGGTACCTGTGGCATAGACTTCATGTTTCGCGAGAATATTCTTATAAGCGATACAGAAATCTTCGATTAAAACCTTCTTGCTGTTATGAGCAATGATACCCAAATTCATTTTGTCTTCACCCCACTTTTCTTTCATTCCAGGCTCATTATAACAAATAGCTAAATAAAGTGCAATTATTTTTTGAAATTTATACAATATTAATAAGTGTTTTCAAGAACCTTGTAAATCTTGTCAAATTTCTCTAAGATATGAAAGATTTTCTAGTGTATTTTTCTCTCAGCTTCACATACTAGCATTGTAACAAACAACAAATAACAAAGGAGGAAAAAACAATGTCTAAAAAATCTTCTAATACCGCAGCAGTGCCGGAAGCAAAAAGTGCATTAGACCGTTTTAAATTTGAGGTGGCAAATGAACTCGGTGTGCCACTGTCTGACGGATACAACGGCAACCTGACTTCCAAACAGAACGGAAGTGTCGGCGGGTATATGGTCAAAAAGATGATCGAAGCACAGGAAAGACAGATGACTGGCGGTCAGTACTAATCATCACTTTTAGTACAAACATTTGAAAAAGGATCTGCTGTCAAATTTTTGAAATGAAATTTGGCAGCAGATCCTTTCTTCTAACGCAATAAAAGAATTATAAATTAATGCAGCCGAAAGTATCACCGTTAATTACATAATGAGCCGCATTTTCTTCTGGTTTAATATAGACTTTCAAATCTACAAGCTCAGATTCCTTCTTGCCCATCTCTTTTGTCCAAACTTCTTTAATCCGAGTCACTACATCTTTTGCGTAAACTTCTTTACCCCAGAACTGGATATATACTTCTGTGTTCAGCTTCGGTTCCGCTTTTTTCGCGGTTGCTTTTCGAGTCGTCGTCTTCTTGGGAGCTGCGGCAGCTTTCGCAGTTGTCTTAGGCTGCTCTGCCTTTGTCTGAACCGTAGAAGCAGAAGCGGTAACTGCTTTGCTATCCGTTTTTCTCATTGTCTTTGTTGCCATAAAATTGCCTCCTTACAAGGAAAAAATTACTTGATACTTTCTTTCCTAGGATACTACGATTCCCCTGTTTTTTCAATGGGCTGATTCACTAAAGTCCCAATCTTTCCAGCTGATATTTCATGTATTTTGCTAGTTTTTCCTTCAATTTACCATATTGCGGCAACTCAAGATCGGGATCCAGAGCAAGAATTTCGGCCGCCGCCTCGCTGGCTTTTTTCAGGATCGAAGCGTCCTGGTAGATATCCGCAAGGCGGAATTCCATCTGGCCGCTCTGACGGATACCGAACAGATCTCCCGGTCCCCGAAGCTTCAGATCCTCCGCGGCAATGTAGAATCCATCGTTTGACTGGCTTAAAATTTTCAGCCGCTTGGATACTTCCTCCTGGTTCCCCTGCATGAAAATGCAATAGGACTGATGCGATCCCCGTCCGACCCGTCCGCGCAGCTGGTGCAGCTGTGCCAGGCCAAACCGTTCTGCGTTCTCCACCATCATCACTGTGGCGTTGGGCACATTGACTCCCACTTCCACCACCGTGGTGGACACCAGGATCTGGATCTCACCTCTGGAAAATGTCTCCATAATCTGATTCTTTTCCTTGGGCTTCATCCTGCCGTGAAGGGACGCAATCCGGATATCCGGCGGAAAAATCTCCTCCAGCCTCTGCGTATATTCCAATACGTTCTCCGCTTCCAGGTTCTCGCTTTCTTCCACCATGGGGCAGATGATATAAGCCTGTCTTCCCTGGCGCACCTGCTGTTCAATAAACTGGTAAGCTTTTGGCCGGTAAGAGGTATTCACCACACAGTTCTTGATGGGAAGACGTTGTGCGGGAAGTTCATCGATCACGGAGATGTCCAGATCTCCATATAAAATGATGGCCAGAGTCCTGGGAATCGGCGTGGCACTCATGACAAGGACATGGGGAATCGGTCCTCTCTCCAGCAGGGCATCCCTTTGGCGGACGCCGAAGCGGTGCTGCTCATCGGTGATGACCAGGGCAAGATTTTGGTATTGTGCCTTTTCCTGGATCAATGCGTGGGTTCCCACGATCAGATTCGCCTCTCCCTGGGCCATCTGCCGGTAGATTTCCCGTCTCTCTTTGGCCGTAGTGGAACCGGTCAGCAGCACTGCCCTGCAATGTTCCAGATGGTTCTCTTCCAAAAGCTGCCCCAGAGCCTGATAGTGCTGAACCGCCAGCACTTCCGTGGGCGCCATCAATGCTGCCTGGTACCCATTCTGGGCCGCGAGAATCATGGCCAGGAAGGCAAGAATTGTCTTTCCGCTTCCCACATCTCCCTGCACCAGCCGGGACATCAGCCGATGTGAGCACAGATCCCTCTCTACCTCATGCCATACATTTTCCTGGGCATGGGTCAGATGGTAGGGAAGATTCTCCACAACCTGTTCCGTCTCCCATACAGGCTTCATAGGGAACTCATTTTGTACCGCCTGCACTTTTTCCTTCAGCCGCTGGACCGCCAGAATGAAGAATAGGAATTCATCGAAAACCAGACGGTTTCTAGCCTGGAAAAAGGCAGCCTGATTCTTGGGAAAATGAATATTCTGAACTGCGAAATTATAATCCGCCAGCTGATAATTTTCCCGGATGTCTTCCGGAAGATACTCCCCTTCCAGGGGCATCTCCTCCAGAAGCTGCTTCACATATTTTGTGATGGTCTTGTTCGTCAGTCCGAAAGTCAGCCCATACACCGGCTGCATCCTGTGAAGGACCTCTTCGTATCCGGCAGGTGTGAAAATCTCCGGATGTTCCATACACAAACGCCCGTTTTTTCGAATCACTTTCCCCCGGAAAACATAGGAATTTCCCTTCTTCAGAGTGTTCCGAAGATAAGGCGCGTTAAACCATGTGAGCGAGAGTTTCTCACCCTCGCTCACCACAACAGCCGTCAAAATTGTCAGATTACGAACCCTGGTTTGGACCACGCCCTGGCTGAGCACTCCGGCCACCGCCTGTACCTTGTCCTGCGTAAGTTCTCTCACGGATACTGCGGGCTCGTAGGTATCATACCGGTGCGGGTAATATGTCAGCAGATCTTCCGTGGTACGCAAGTTCAGCTTCAAAAACAGCTTCTCTGTCTTCTCTCCCACACCTTTTAAATCTCTGAGTAATTTTTTCTCCATTATTCCACCGAAATCACGTAATAATAAATAGGCTGGCCTCCATAATTGACTTCCACATCACAGTCCGGATACTCTTCCTCCAGCTTTTCTGCCAGGGCTTCGGCCTGATCCTGTGTCATATCCTTGCCGTAATAGATGCTGATGACTTCCGATTCCTCATCTGCCATCTGTCTGACAGTCTCCACTGCCACTTCCTGCGCATCCTTACCCACCGCAAGAATGCCGCCATCTCCGATTCCCATCAGATCGCCCTGATGAATATCCTTCTCATCCAGGCGTGTATCACGCACTGCATAAGTGATCTGTCCGGTCTTCACATAGGAGATAGTCTCATTCATTGCCTCTGTGTTCTCTTCCGTGGACTTCTCAGGCACATAGCTGATCATCGCAGAGATTCCCTGGGGAATGGTCTTGGTGGGAATCACCACAATCTTTTTGTCTTCTGTCAGATCTCTCGCCTGATTTGCCGCCAGGATAATGTTCTTATTGTTCGGGAAGATATAGATGGTATCCGCATTCACCTGCTCGATTGCCTTGAGCATGTCCTCCGTGCTTGGATTCATGGTCTGACCTCCCTCGATCAGATAGTCCACGCCCAATTCCCGGAAAATGTCTTTTATGCCCTCTCCGGCTGAGACACTGATAAAGCCCACCTCTTTGCGGGGCATCTGTTTTTTCTCTTCTTCCGCCTGGATCTGTGCCAGCTTCTGGGAATCTTTGATAATCTTCTCCTGGTGTTCCTCTCTCATATTGTCGATCTTCATCCGGGAGAGAGCTCCATAGGTGAGCGCCTTCTCAATCGCCTGTCCGGGATGATTGGTGTGCACATGCACCTTCACCAGATCATCATCGGCCACCAGCACAATAGAATCTCCGATGGACATGAGGAATTCCTTGAAACGATGTTCTTCCTCCTCTGGCATCGGCTCGTTGAGCAGGATAATGAACTCGGTACAGTATCCGAATTTGATGTCTGCCTCCGCCTCCGGAGTAATCCTGGTCACTTTCGCAGCCGGAGCCTCCACCTCAAAGGAGTAGTCAATCTCCTTGCCCAGGTATGCGTCTATGGCTCCTCTGAGCACTTCGATCAGTCCCTGGCCGCCGGAATCCACCACGCCCGCCTCTTTTAACACGGGGAGCATCTCCGGGGTCTTCTCCAGAGTATTCTGAGCATGAGTAAAAATATCTTCAAAAAAGTTCTGAAGGTCCTCGGTCTCGTCAGCGATCTCCATCGCCTTTTCCGCCGCTTCTCTCGCGACAGTGAGAATCGTTCCCTCCTTCGGCTTCATGACAGCCTTGTACGCGGTCTCCACCGCCTTCTCCATGGCAGCTGCCAGGGCAATGGAATCCAGCGTCTCGTGCTTGGCCACACTTCTGGTAAATCCTCTCAGAAGCTGAGAGAGAATTACACCGGAGTTACCCCGCGCTCCGCGCAGAGAACCGGAGGAGATGGCCTTCGCCAGTTTTTCCATATTGATATCCTGTATCTGATGAACCTCCGCTGCTGCCGCCATTATAGTCAAAGTCATATTCGTCCCTGTGTCGCCGTCGGGAACTGGAAAGACGTTCAGCTCATTGATCCATTCCTTCTTCGCCTCCAGATTTTTTGCTCCTGCCAGAAACATTTTCGCTAACATGCTGGCATCTATGGTATTCTTATTCACCACAAGTATCCTCCTTCGATTAATCTATCGCGCGAACGCCCTCCACCAGAACATTGATCTGCTTGATCTTCATTCCGGTGAACGCCTCTACTTTGTATTTCACATTGCTCTGCAGATTCTCCGCGATGGTGCTGATATTCACGCCATAGGCCACAATCACGTGGAAATCCAGGCAAATCTGGTTGTCATCCTCTATTTTTACATTAATTCCATGTTTTAAACTGTCTCTGCGGAGCAGCTTTACCAGGCCATCCTTCATGCTGATGGCTGCCATCCCCACGATCCCGAAGCATTCTACGGCTACGCTTCCCGCGTACGTGGCGATCACATCTGTATCAATTACGATGGATCCCAAACCGGAATCAATACGTCCATTCATAACTCATACCTCCATGTCTATCATATTCTACTCGATTTCTGCTCTTTCGTCATGCTTGTATTATAACCTCTTTTCCTAAAAAATGAAATATTAATGTGAATTTTTTTCTAATTTTACTTGCAAAAGCCCATTCATTCTGTTAAAATGTTTCTTGTTGAAAAAAGCGTCAAGGAGGTGCTATCATGGCTAAGTGCGCAATTTGTGAAAAAGCTGCTCATTTCGGAAACAACGTGAGTCATTCACATAGAAGATCAAATAAGATGTGGAAATCCAATGTTAAATCTGTAAAAGTTAAGACAGCGAACGGAGCTTCTAAGAAGATGTACGTTTGTACTTCCTGTCTGAGATCCGGAAAAGTTGAGAGAGCCTAGTCGATGTCAAGAGGCTGTTGCATGATAAATGAAAGGTTTCATTTACAGGCAATGGCTTCTTTTTTTGTGTTTATGAAACAAAAAGGGTGAATCCCAAACCATATTGGGAGACACCCTTCAGCAGCAGAATAAATGATAACCGGCCAGCAGACAGCAGGCCGCGACCAGAGCCAGGACCAGGCAGTCAGGGGCGATCAGCCCGATGACGATTCCGACTCCGGTGAAAAACAATGCCAGACCAGCCACCCGATTCATATGGCCGCCCACTTCCTTCTTCCTCTCCTCACTCTAGTATATGTCATCACGCTTCTGTTGAATACTCATCTTTTTTTGAATCCGCTTTTTTTTCTGTCTTAACTTTTGTCTCCGTCACAATCTTCTCCACCACTTCATCGGTGTCCGCAGCTGTGGATGAATCCCCGGAAGTAAATTTGTTCACAAAATCCGGAACCATATCCAGAATCTTGGTCAGTCCGTCCTGGTGTTTGATGTTGACCAGCTTGGTCGTTCCGTTCTGGATCACCAGAACCGCACAGGGAGTCATCTTCCCTCCCAGACCGCCGCAGCCGTTGTCCTTCTTCTCCTGAGAGAATGCCCCGGCTCCCACACCGAAAGAGACATCCACCAGCGGAAGAATGATCGTATCTCCAATGTGAATCGCATCTCCCACCACCGTCTTGGCTGACACAAAACTGTCCATACCTTTGAACAGAGACTGCATAGTTTCTTTGAAATTGTTATCCGTAGCCATACAAAGCCCTCCTATTTCGCCTTCCGCTTTTTCTGAATCATTGCCTTCAAATCCGGATTCCGGTACAGCTCCAGTCCGATGCGAAGCAGGAACCAGCCGTAAATCCTTCCTTTTATAAAAAGATATCCTTCCAATATACTGTTCTCAAAATCTGGAATGATTGCCACTGAATCTCTGTACAAAGGGTAGGCAACGCCCAGAACTCCCAGAATCTGTCCGGTCCACGCGGGATCTCCCGTGCCGAAGCAGATTCTTCCCTCTATTTTCCTTGGACGGATATGTCCAAACAGCCGCTTTGTCTGACAGAGAACCAGCCGTATGACTGCCTTAATCCGTTCATCTTGAAAGAAATCCTTTGTCTGCCTTATTTTATCACAGAATTTTTTAAATGTACAACGCAAATTCCCCAGCCTCTGCCAGATCCTTCCGGGAATCCCCGAAAATTTCTGAATCTTGTCTGCCAGCCGGGATCGCCTATCTCTCTGTTCTTTTCTCTCCTCTTTGACCCTGGGACGTTGCTCTTTGGATATAGTCTGTGTATCTTTCACCGATTCTATCCCTGCCTGCGGGGCTGGAATTTTCTTTTCCGCAATTTTCACTTCCGGGACGGTCTGTTTTTTCTTCTTCCGCCGCAGTTTGTTCAGAAACTTACGGTATGCAGAGGCCTTCACGCCCAGTATTCTCACAGAATAACTGACTTTCGCCTTATTGTCATATTCCGCCTGAACAGCCACAGCACCCAACAGCCAGGAAATCCGTCCCTGTCCCCACAGAAGATTCTCCTCTTTTTTACCCCGTCCCTGATAACAAAGGGGACAAAAAAGCAGGCTAAACACCGCCAGCAGTAGAAATGCCAGCACAATCCCCAACAAAATCAATATCAGTTTTATGATCAACCAAAGAATATGTAGCATTCCTTCACCTGTCCTGTAGATATTCTTTTACCTGAAAATCGCCTCTGTGCTCATACGTTTCCATCAGAATCTGCTGCGTCAGCTCCAGGGCTTCCTGCTTCTCCCGGGTCATTCCCACCACGAGAGGACAGATCGCCCGCAGCGATTTCTGCACCAGATAGCCGCTGCCGATAATCTCCAGAAGATGTTCCGGATGATTGGACAGAGTAATCAGATAGTACCCCGGGATGAACTTCCCGTGATTCAGTCTGTAAATCGTACGGCGCACATTTTTTTTTGCAGATTCACTCAAATATAATTTCGGATACCAGTTCAAATTCTTCCCTCTCTGATAAATCTTGCCCTTCTGGCAGAATTCTAAACAAAAGATGCAGAGAAACGCACCTGCGGCACATCCCTCTGCATGTCACCTGCAGCCTGCGAAGAAGAAGCTGCTTTCCTGACTCAGTAGTATTTCCTTCTCGCCCACAAATTTGCCTTTTTCAGTTCCAGATACTCATGATAAGCCTTCTCCACAATCTGCTTCTCATTTGCAAAACGCAGCAGATGATAGACTTCATGGAATTTATAGTAACCGGAATCCACAAAATATTCTTCCTTCTGCGGCCTGCTGTGATAATTCTCCGCAGACATCAGATACCAGTGGACTTCCTTACTCACCATGTCCTCGGGGACGGTAAAATTATACTGGCTGCTTCCAATATATTTTACGATCGATGCCCTTACCCCGGCTTCTTCCTTCACTTCCCGCAAAGCCGTCTGTTCATAGTCTTCCCCGGCCTCCACCGTGCCCTTGGGAAGCACCCATCCCTCGTAACGGTTCTTATAGGATTTATACAGCGCCAGGATCTTTCCACGATAAATCACCACACCGCCGCAGCTCGTCGCTTCAATCATTAGGCAGTTCCTCCTGCGTGTGTTTTTGATACTGCTATTAGTATAACTCTTTTCAAAGTCTCTGGCAACTCAATAATAGTAGGCGTCAAAAATCTGTCCTGCGATGGGTACCGCCGCTTCACTTCCGGTGCCTCCGCCTTCCACAATCACACTGACCACGATATCCGGATCTGCCACATTGCTGTAACCCACGAACCAGGAATGGCTGTCACCCGCCTCATTGTACTCTGCGGAACCTGTCTTTCCAGCCACGGTGTATCCTCTTCCGTTCAGCGCCTGCGCGGTTCCGGAAGTCACCACACCTGCCATGAGATCAGAGAGCAGGTTGGCCTCTGTATTGCTCATCAGAGTCCGGTAAGCCTCCGGCTCAGTGGTATCCACTTCCTCGCCGGCATAATTCTCCACACGGTCAATCAGGTACGGCTGCATCAACACGCCCTGATTGGCTATGGCTGAAGTAATCAGCGCCATATGCATAGGGGATACCAGTGTGTTTCCCTGTCCGATGGATGTCTGCATAGTCAGAGGAGAACCTGACTGATCATTCAGTGAGAACGAGCTCTTCCGGTAAGACATACTCAGAGGAAGGGAACGGTTGAACAGGAGATCTTCACTGGTCTCCTCCAGCAGATCCCCTCCCAGATCCAGGCCGATCTGGGCGAAAGCACAGTTACAGGAATTTGCGAAAGCTGAGTACAGATCCTCCTGCCCGTGCACTGCTCCTCCGTAGCAGGGAATGGTGTGTCCGTCCACGGTGATGCTTCCCTGGCAGAGGTAACTGAAATTCTGAAGGGTACCGTTCTTTCGGTAATAAGCCAGGGCGTCCACGATCTTGAATACAGATCCCGGCGGATACTGTCCCGAAGTGGCCCGGTTCAAAAGCTGGCTGTCACTGGAATCATTCACCAGATAATCCCAGTCCGCATCAATGGTGTTAGGGTCAAAGTCCGGCTTTGAGACCATGGCCAGAATCTTTCCTGTGTCCGGCTCCATCACCACAACCGCTCCTCGGCGGTCTCCCAGAGCATCATAAGCTGTCTGCTGCAGTGTGGCATTGAGCGTGGTAATCACATTGTCCCCCTGGTTCTTCTGCCCCTGGAACTGATTGCGCAGTTGTTCCAGAAAAAACGCATGGGAAGTCAGAAGCTCAAAGTTCGCCTCGGTCTCCAGACCGCTTTTTCCCTGAGTGGCATATCCCACCACATGGGAGAAGACATTGCCATAAGGGTACACGCGGGTCTCATTCCCCTCTGCGTCCACATCGGTTCTCGCCAGCACCTGTCCGTCCGCAGACAGAATCTGTCCCCGGATTACCTGATCCGCGAAACTGTCCTGACGCGTGTTGTAAGGACTGTTGATAAAATCTTCACTTCGAAATGCCGTGAAATAGACCAGATATCCGATCAGGGATACGAAAATCGCCACAAAGAAATAGGAGATAATTGTAAATTCCCGGTTCTTGGAGTGCCTTCTCTTTTGCTTACCCTGGATATCTTGGGTTTCGCGGAACGCGTGCGTCTCTCCCGCCTGGAAATCTCTCTGCCTGCGCTTGTCGTTTTTGTCTTCTTTCCTCAATTTCCTCATCTTCATCTTCCCTCAATATATAAAGTCCCTGGATAATTGCCAGCATGATAATCGTGCTCATTGCGGAACTGCCTCCGTAGCTGACCAGAGGAAGCGTAATTCCCGTCATAGGAATAAACTTCGTGGCGCCGCCGATGGTCAGAAATACCTGGAAGGCATATTCTGTTCCCAGCCCCAGGGCAATCAATTTATAAAAATTATTCTTGATCTGAAGAGATATATTTACCACCATCAGAAAAAAGCTCATACAGACCAGTATCAGGCAGATGGCAAATAAAATTCCCAACTCCTCACAGATGGCCGCGAACACAAAGTCTTCCTCCACCACCGGCAGAACTCCTTTGGATGCTCCCTGGCACAGTCCCATGCCGAACCAGCCTCCGGTTCCGATGGCAAACAAAGACTGAACAATCTGGTATCCTTCCTGGTCATAGACAGACATGGGATCTCTCCAGGCCACCACTCTCTGGCGTACATGTCCAAACAGAAAGTAAGCCGCCACAGAAGCCAGGCTGCCTCCGGCCAGTCCAAGAGCCAGATACCCTGGATTCCTCGTCGCCACATACACCATCACCAGATAAGCGACGAAAAAGACCAGCGCGCTTCCCAGGTCCCGGGACAGAACCAGAATCAATACATGCGCCCCTGCCACCACTGTGGCGATGACCACGTCTCTGAAAGAGGTTCCCCTCTGAAAAAACGCCGCCATGAAAAAGACGAAAGTAATCTTCACAATCTCAGAGGGCTGAACTCCGAAAATCGACAGCCGTGCGCCATAAGTGGTCACACCCAAAACCAATACCACTGCCAGCAGACAGATTCCGATTCCTGCATAAAACCAGGTAAGCTTCCGCAGGAATTTCATCTTCCGGATCAAAACCGGAAGAATCAGTCCGATGACGGATCCGGCAGCCACAATGACGAACTGTCTGACCGCCTTCTCCATATCCAGCCTGCACAGAATAATAAAGCCAACACTCAGAAGCATACACATATTGTTGACCAGAAGAAGAGACGCTGTCTTATAGATCAGCCGGTACAGAATCTGCAGCGTGGCGATGTATACCGTGATGGCCAGATAATATTCGACCACCCGGAAATTCATTGTGTTAAGATAAATGACTGTAAAAGCCACCAGATCCAGGAAAAAAAGCAGCATCACCTGCTTTGCCAGCAGGTGCCGGCGTTTGTCTCCGTCTTTGATCCGGAACATGTTAAAACACTGCAGTGTGTACAAAATCATTAAAATCAGTATTAAATATTTTGATAACTCTACAATTACGTTAATCACGATGTCACCTACTCTACTCCTCTTTTCAAATGTCCTTTGGTCAGTTTACCCGCGGACATCTTTTTGCCGTCCCGGTACAGTCCTGTAAATTTTCTCAGAACCTCCTCCGTCTGAGCTCCGTCCTCCACAGTGAAAGACAGGCGGACAGCAGATACACCCAGCTTCTCCACCTGAGCAGCCCCCTCTGTCAGACCGTAAGGAAGACTGTTATAAATCACATTATAACAGCTGCCGCAGTAGCACTGCACTGGAAATACCTTTCCGTAACGGTCTTTCAGATACAGCCGCCCATTGTCTTTTCGGCATCTATCAAGATTCTTGCGGACACACTGGGCCGACACCATCAAAGGCAGGTATCCGTAGATCAGCAGTTCGCTCTCCTCGTTGCTGCGGTGGGCGATCTCGCCTTCGTTCAGCTCCAAAGGAACGGTGTCCCGCAGGATCTTCCTCTCCCTCCAGAATTCCTGGGAAAAACGATTCCAGGTGTAAATAGAGCTGTCCAGCACACACCGGGACGCAAATCCCATCTCCTCCAGCCTGCAAAAACTCTCCAGGCTGCGCACCAGAAATCCGGCGATGCCCTCCTGAACCAGGCTCTCGCACAACTGCCGTGTATAAAACTCCCGGTCCGCCATCCGTTCCACATGGGGAAACATCAGATACAACTCTTTTTTCCGGGGATTTCCCCTCTTCAGACAATCGGCGACTTCCCGATACGGACCGTAAATACCTTTGATCAAGGGATTCTTCTCACAGGCCGCAAACTGCTCCTTCGTCTCGCAGGAAGCATAAAAGGCAAGGGAAGACTTCACATCCGCCCCATGAAGCTTTTCTCTTTTCTTCGGTCCTTGGCGGGAAAACTCCGGTTTCACCGCCGGCCTTCTTCGGTATTGATCCGCCAGCTTCTCTTCCAGCCTCGCAAGACCTTCCCGGCGAAGCTCATTTAAGGCACTCATCGGAACAAAAATCTCTCCGCCCATGGCAAGCTGGAGAGGATCCAGCTCATAAGGGGTGTTCCCGCTCTTTCTCATCTGTGTGAGAATCCTCTCTCTGGTCACCGGCTGGCTGATCGCCTTCTGCACACAGCCGTGACGGACCTGAATCCTGCATCCTTGATATTCCAGTTCCAGTATAGCAGGATCCCCTGGAAAGAGTATTAAATTGCCCTTAACTTTTTCTTTATTTTTTATAATCTGAATCCTGGTGTCCTGAATCTTCTTCTCATTGGAAAAAGCCATCATATGCCGTCCGTTATGACTGCGGTAATATCCGTCGCAGGACCCGCCCCGGTTGAACACCGCCAGCAAGGTTTCCCTGTCCTTGGGATCCACCTGGTATCCAGACGGATTCTCCAGATACTGATCCAGATATTTCCGGTAGATGGACACCACCCCTTGGGTATATTCTTTCTTCTTCATGCGCCCTTCGATTTTCAGGGAAGTCACCCCCGCCTCAAGAATCTGCGGAAGAATATCCAGTGTACAGATATCCTTCAGGCTGAGCGGGCACAGATCCTTCCTGGATCCTCGAAGCTTCTGCCTTTCATCGGACACCTGGTAGGGAAGGCGGCAGGGCTGGGCGCATCTGCCCCGATTTCCGCTCCTTCCTCCCAGTATGCTGCTGAACAGACACTGTCCGGAATAACTGTAACACAAAGCCCCATGGATAAAAGTCTCAATATCAAGGCTTCCCGCCTCCCTCATGGCCCGCAGCTCTTCCAGAGACAGCTCCCTGGCAGGCACAATCCGGTCCACCGGCCCGAGCTTCTCAAAAAAGCGCATGCAGGCCGGCCCCGTCACCGTCATCTGTGTGCTGATGTGAATCGGAAGCCCTGGAAAATAATTCTGAATAAATCGAAGCACACCGAAATCCTGGACAATCACCGCGTCCAGCCCTGCCTCATAGTAAGGCGACAGATAATCAAAAAAATCCCGCTCCATCTCCCGGTTCTTCATGAGTGTATTCACTGTCAGGTACAGCTTCTTCCCACGGCTGTGGGCATGGCGGATTGCCTGGATCAATTCTTCCTGAGTAAAATTCTGCGCATATGCCCTCGCCCCGAAACGGCTCCCTCCGGCATAGACTGCGTCCGCGCCGGCGTCCAGAGCCGCATAGAAGCTCTCCAGGGAACCGGCAGGTGCCAATAATTCGATCATAGTATCTCCCGTCCGTAAAATTCTAATGAATGAAAAAAGGATTACCGAAGCAATCCCCCCTTCAATTATTCATTTAACAACTCGTTCAATTCTTTCTCAAGCTCGGCAATCTTTCCCTCCAGCCGGGCTTTCTCCTCATCCATATTTCCCTCTTCTTTTTTACTGTTTTCAATCTGAACCTGAAGGGAAATCAATTCATGTTTCAGATCATACATTTCCTTATCTTTCTGCTGAAGATCCTGTTCATAGATCTCCGCCTGTTTCTTTGCCTTGAAGTAGTCATCGGCAATGTTCAAAGAGAGCAGAGTGTGTTTTGTCTCCATCGGCTGATGAGAATATCCTGGAATCTCACTCAGCTCTGCCAGCTTATTATTCATATAAGTAGCCACTTTCTGCAGATACTCCTCTGTCTCGTAACCGCTCAATGTGATAATTTTACCGCCGATCAGCACTTGCGCCGTATTTTTTGTTGCCATAGTACAAGCCTCCTGTGGTTCTTTCTTCTTTTGACAAGGAAGCATCCCTCCATTGCCAGGCCTTCTTCTTTATTATAATCGAAATTTGTCAAAAAACAACAGTTATTTCTCCAGCCCCAGATGTTTGTACGCCAGTTCCGTGGCCATTCTTCCCCTCGGTGTCCGGCTGAGAAATCCATTTTGCAGAAGATAAGGCTCGTAGACATCCTCCACAGTCCCAGCATCTTCTCCCACTGACGCCGCCAGACTCTCAATTCCCACCGGGCCGCCATTGAAATTGACAATCAAGGTTCTCAAAATTCTCCGGTCCACCTGGTCAAGCCCGTACTGATCCACCTCCAGAAGATCCAGGGCAAATCCAGCCACCTTCGGTGTGATCTTGCCGTCATATTTCACCTGGGCGAAATCTCTCACCCTCTTCAGAAGCCGGTTGGCCAGACGGGGGGTACCCCTGGAACGCCGCGCGATCTCCTTGGCGCCCTTGGCATCAATCTCCACATCCAGCACCTGTGCTGATCTTAAAATAATCGTTGTCAGCTCCGGCACCGTGTAGAATTCCAGATGATGCATCACTCCGAAACGGTCACGCAGGGGAGCCGTCAGAAGTCCTGCCCTTGTCGTGGCGCCCACTAAGGTGAACTTAGGCAGATCCAGACGGATCGATCTGGCGGACGCGCCTTTTCCAATCATGATATCAATCGCATAATCTTCCATGGCCGGGTAGAGTACTTCCTCCACCTGCCTGTTCAGGCGGTGAATCTCATCCACAAACAGAACATCCCCCTCCTGGAGATTGTTCAAAATGGCTGCCATCTCCCCGGGACGCTCAATGGCAGGCCCGGATGTCACCTTCAGGTTCACACCCATCTCATTGGCGATAATCCCGGCAAGGGTTGTCTTTCCCAGTCCGGGCGGCCCGTAAAAAAGAACGTGATCCAGCACATCTCCTCTCTGGCGGGCTGCCTGTATATAAATTTTCAACGTCTTCTTAATCTTCTCCTGTCCCACATATTCATCCAGGGACTGAGGTCTTAGGCTTCCCTCCAGCCGGAGGTCCTCCTCAATCACATCTGTTGTTATGATTCTCTTTTCCATCTGTCATCCCATCACATATTCTTCAACGCTGCTTTCAGCAGAGTCTCCACATCCATATTCTCCCAGCCATCCACTTTGCGGACAGCTCTCAGCGCCTCCGTGCTTCCGTATCCGAGAGCAGTCAGCGCCTCCGCCGCCTCCTTGCGCGCATCGGCGCAAGCTGCCTCTTCGGTCTTCGCTCCCCGCTCCAGTTTCTTCTCAAAGGCATCTGAAAGGCTCACCTTATCCCGAAGTTCCAAAATCATCTTCTGCGCTGTCTTTCTGCCGATCCCCGGAGCCTTCGCGATGGTCTTCACATCCTCAGACAGAACAGCAAATCTCAGTTCATCTGCCGTGACCGCCGTCAGAATTCCCAGGGCAACCTTCGGCCCCACGCCATTCACTCCGAGAAGCAGGCGGAACATTTCCAGATCATCCTTTTCCAGAAATCCATAGAGCTGAAGAAGATCCTCCCGCACATGGAGATAGGTATACAGCTTCAATTCCTGTCCTTCACAGAGGCTCTCCATCCGTTCGTTCATCGGAGTGAAAATCTCATATCCGATTCCGTCTCTCTCCAGAACAACTCCGGACTCATCCATATCTGCCAAAATTCCCTTGATAAACGCTATCATTGACGAAACACCATTCCTATTCTATGTAATACCTGCCGACAGACAATCCCGATCAGAAAGCCTGTCACCACACCCGATACCAGGAGCACCGGCAGATAGTACATCAGGCTTAAATTCTCTACAATTGCCATGGCGACCAAAAGCTGACCGATGTTGTGGCTGACACCTCCTGCGATACTGACACCCACCACACTGAATCCGTCCACCCGGCGGCAGAGCACCATCACCAGCATGCTGAGGGCAGCTCCGGCCAGACTGTAGGCAATCCCAAAAAGATTGCCGAACAAAAATCCAATCACAAAAATACGCACCACGGATATGGCTGCTGCCTCTTTCCAGCTGTAGATCTCCAGAACAAAGACCACCGCCAGGTTCGCCAGTCCCAGCTTCACGCCAGGTACTCCCACAAAGAGGGGGAAAAAAGTCTCCACATAGCCCAGTATAATCGCAAGCGCCGCGAATAAACCCATAAACGCCGACTTTCTCACCATATCGCACTCACCATAATATCCACATCATCCTTTCCTCCCACGGCTTCAATGACCACTCGATTGGGAAGACAGGTAATGGTCCCTCCGTTTTTATCCACGGGATTCTGCTTCATACAGAGATGATCCGGACAGTCTGCCTGAATCATCCGGGCAGTTCCATTCTCAATTCTGCATGTATTGGTATCGTTGATTCTGATCGTCTGATCCTCATCCAGAGAGTAAGTTCCATAAATCTCTCCGTCCACAGTAATGCGGATTTGATGGTGCTCCCCGGAAAAGACGCCCCGCAGCAAAAATGCCGCACAGGCAATCACCAGGATTCCGGCGATCAGCAAAAAATCTCTCTTCTTCATTCTTAGCTCCTTGGCCCGTAATTGGAATTATCATAGCATACACCGTCTGAAAATGCAAACATCTATTCGAACCCTTGTCACCCTTCCTTCCACTTGTATCCGAACCCGAACACCGTTCCGATATACATAGGGCTTCTGGGATCTTTCTCAATCTTCTCTCTGAGTCTTCGCACATTGACATTCAAAGTCTTCTCATCCACAAAATTTTCATAATGATCCCACACTTTCTCCAGAATCTGCTCCCGGGTCAGAACCTGTCCCCGGTTCCGCAGAAAATACTCCAAAAGCCTGGTCTCTGTGGCTGTGAGCTTCACCGGCTCTCCTGAGATTGTCAGAACTTTCCCTCCAAAATCATAGACCAGATCTCCCTGGTAATACAATTCGCTGTTCTGGCTGTGCGTCCGCCTCAGAAGACTCTGAATCTTACGCAACAGCACAGGAATGGAGAAAGGCTTGGTGATGTAATCGTCGCATCCGGCGTCATATCCGGCGAGCATATCCTTCTCACTGTCCCGGGCTGTGAGAAAAATCACCGGAACCGGATTCTTCGCCCGCAGCTCTCTTAAGAATTTCCGCCCGTCTCCGTCCGGCAGATTGATATCCAGAAGAATCAGGGAGGGAACCTCGTTCACACCCATCCAGGCCTGTTCCAGGGAGTAGGCTTCATATACCAGGTATCCTTCTTTTTTCAGGGCATAGGCAATCCCCTGATTCAGCATCACATCATCTTCAATGAGTAAAATACGTGTCATCTTTCGCTCCTCCTGTCCTGTCCGTCACCGGTTCATTTCTCAAAAACACAGAGAACGTAAGGCTTCCCGGGGGATGAAGGCTGGTTTTCAGATAGCCGTTTTGCTGTCTGACAATCTCTCTTACCAGGTACAGTCCAAGTCCCACGCCTTCTCTTCCCTGGGAGGAAGCTCCCCGGTAAAAGCGTTGAAACAATCGGGGAATCTCCTCTTTCCCCGGAAGATTTCCCTGCGTTGTCACGGAAATTTTCACATGCATCTCATACTTTTCCACCTGGATCAGGATCGGTGTCCCCGGGCTGCTGTATTTTGTGCCGTTGTCCAGAAGATTAAAGAACACCTCCTCCGTCCATTTGGGATCCATCCAGGCCTCCAGGTGCTGGTCTGCCTGAAGCTGAATCTCATTTCCGTTCTGCAAAGCTTTCGGCGTCACCTCATCAATGGCAGACAGAAGCGGTCCGATCACCGGCTGCATCGCCGGATGAAGCTGAATGATTCCCTGTTCCAGCCGGGAAAGCTTCCCGAATCCCTCTCCCAGCCATTCCAGCTTCCTCGCCTGGCTGAGAATGTTTTTTCCAAAGAGAATTCTCTCCTCCTCTCCCAAATCTGGCTGGTTCAGAAATTCCGCATAGATTTTCAGGTTGGAGATGGGGGTGTTGATCTGGTGAACCAGATCACTGATGGACTGCTCCATCTGCTCTCTTCGAAGCCGCTCCCTCTCCTCGTAGGAGAGGAGGATCTGATGCAGCTTGATGATCTGACTTTGAAACTTTCCCAGAAGACTGTCTTCATTCTCAGGAAAATGACTGCACTCGTGATGGAGAATCAACTGCTCAATGGTGTCATCCACCAGTTCCATAACATGATTCACCTGGTTACGGACTCTGCGAAATCCCAGCATTGTCGTCCCAAGAACAGACACCAGAAAAACCAGAAGGAACAGCGGTGCCCCTCCCGGAAACTTCCACACAAGGCAAAAGGCCCCTCCTCCAAGAAGGACCTCTGCCAGACAGATATAGAAAACCGTTTTCTCAATTTTATTTTGCATATTACTGACTCCGGCTCAATCAAAATTTCACTTTCGTGATATCACTCACCTGAGATTTTACTCAATTTCCCGCAATCTTTCAACCACTGATTTCTGATTCAGCACATGCACCAGAATGGAGATCAGAACCATACACAGCCCAACCACCGCCAGTACCAAAAGCGTAGTGCTGAACAGATAGACCCGAAGGCTGAATCCAGTGAATATCGGATTCTGGGCAAGATAGTAGGCGAGCACACTGCCCACAGGGAGCATGATGACCACAGAGAGCATGCTGAACCGCAAAGCCTGAACAAATAACATCCACCAGAGTTGTTTTTTCGTCATTCCAATGGACTGCATGGCTGCCAGTTCTATTTTTCTCGAAAAGATATCCGAAGTGATGGTGTTCACCATATTGGAGATTCCAATGATCCCAAAGAGGGATGCCAGGAACATGCCCACCAAAGACATGGTCTGCTTCTGACTGCCAAAGCTCTCTCTTGTGGAAGCACGATCCTGCGCCTGAAGCTGCGTGGAGTGCTCCTGTTCATAGATGGCTGTGATCTGTTTTGACTCTTCTGGTGTAATTTCCCCATCCGTCTGAATCTGTATCTTGCTGATCATAGTCTCATAGTCGGGAAAAAGCTCCTGGAAGGTCTTTGTGGACACTGCCATATCTGAGGAACTCAAATCATTCACCCCGAACATGTCCACATCCTCAGCCACCGCAAGTATCGTCAAATCTTTGGTATGCCAGGTGTCTCTTTTTTCATCATAAACCGACACCGGGAGGGTATCTCCCGCATGAATTCCCACCTCATCTGCCGTCTGTCCTGACTGAAGTACCCAGACCAGATAGTCTCCCGTGGCAAACTTTTCCTCATCGAATTTCCCCTCTCGAATGGCCATGTAGGGAATCTGTCTCATCAAGCGTTCTGCCGAGAGTCCCCGGATATGCATTTTCACGGAATTTCTCTCGCTGTTAAAAGAATCATCCAAAAGATATCCGCTTTTTTTCAAATTTCGTGAGATTTTCCCCATGGATCCGTCCATTTTAAACTCTGCCAGGGATTCCTCATACTGGACTCCTCCGTTAAAAGAAATCTCATAATCCATACTTCTGCCCATATAGATCAAATCCACGGATTTCACAAAGGGGAGCTTTGAAATTTCTTTTACTGTCCGGGTCTGAATCGGCTGATAAGGCTCTTCCTGCCACCAGTAGGATGCCTTGTGCATGATCGTCATGTCATCCATATTGTAGCGATCCACCATGCGTTCCACAGAATACCCAAGGGTCACATTCGCCGCTGCCATAAACATGATTCCGCTTAAGGCAAAGGAAATAATGGTAAAAAGATTCTTTCGTTTCTTCGGTGTGTAATTTGCCGCCTCCACCGGGGAGATCTTGGACGCCAGTTTCAGAGAGCGGTGTGCACTGATATACACGGTAATCCAGGAAAACAGCGCTCCCAGGATGAAGATCAGAATCATATTCGGCGCTTTGTAGAACTGGCCGTAGATGGTATCTGCCATGATTCCCGGCGCCAGATAATTTCCCACCACATAGCCGACGCACACACCGATACAGATTCCCCAGACAGACAGTCTGCGGATCTGGCTCATCAGAATCTTTTTCAGCTGTCCAGCCGTGGTCCCCAAAGTTTTTAACATTCCAAACCAACGGATATCATTGGTGATGGACAGATAGAACACATTATAAATCAGGAAATAGCCGCTCAGGATGATGAAGAGCACAAAAAATCCTGCCGGAATGATACCGAACAATAAGTCTCCCATGGTGGAAGTATACTTGGTTCCAAATCCCTCTCCCACCGCATCTGCAATCTGTGCCAGTTTTTCTGTCACATCCGTTTTCAGAAGGAACGGATTCAGATCATCCACACTCACATAGATCTGCTGGCTGCTCCCTTCCAGTTCCGGATTGTAGGTGGGAATGAAATCCATACTGGTATAGATCTCATCATAGATATCCTCGATGGCGATCAGCGGATTTTTAAAATAGCCGCAGACCGTGAAGGTAAATTCCCTCTCCACAGTCTCTCCTCCCTCCAGAATCGCCATCTGCAAGGTCACCTGCTGTCCGATCACAGGTTCTTTCAGTCCCAGCTTCTCAATCATATTATCCGACAGGATAACCTCCTGGGGATTCTCGGGGAAATGCCCCTCCTCCAGGGTCACATAATTGTGATCATAATAGCTTTGCTCCGCCGCCATCAGATAGACACTCATCCCCGAGAATTCCTGATTGCGAAGAGGCGCACTGCTGCACTTTTCAATATAGTCCGCGTGTACCACATGGGGGAGTCTGCGAATCTGATCCCTGGTTTCTTCTGTTCCGGTGATGCTTCCGATGCTTCCCGGTCCGGGGGCCGATTCTCCATAGTTCAGGATTGTGGAAGTCACACTGATTCCCACAGTGAGCACGGCCGTGATCAGGATCGTGGTCAGGATGACTGCCAAAATTGCCAGCCGGTTACGCATCTTGTGGGAACGGTAATTGTCCTGACTCAGCTCTCTTAGCACATCTTTGTTGGAATTCTCAAACATCACTGGTCACCTCCCACGATATGCCCATCCTCTATATGAATAATCCGGTCTGCCATCTGGGCAATCTCCTCGTTGTGCGTGATGATGATAATCGTCTGATGAAATTCCCGGCTGCTCATCTGCAGAAGCCCTATGACTTCCTGGCTGGTCCGGCTGTCCAGGTTTCCCGTGGGCTCATCAGCCAGAACGATGGCCGGTTTGGATGCCAGTGCCCTGGCAATGGCCACTCTCTGCTGCTGTCCGCCGGAGAGCTGGTTGGGTCTTCTCTCTTCCTTTCCCTTCAGTCCCAGCACATCCAGCACCCTCTTTACAAATTCCTGGTCCGGCTTGTTGCCGTCCAGCCGGATGGGAAGCGTCACATTTTTGTAGACATTGAGCATGGAAATCAGATTATAGTTCTGAAAAATGAACCCGATCTTCCTGCGGCGAAAGACAGTCCTCTCCTCCTCATTCATATTCAGAAGAGACTGCCCATCCACAATCACTTCCCCGCTGTCCGCATAGTCCAGACCGCCCATCAGATTGAGAAGGGTAGTCTTTCCCGATCCGGAAGTCCCCACTATGGCGACGAATTCTCCTTTCTCCACTTGAAGTGTGATATCATCCACGGCCTTTACCTGATTTTCACCTGTGCCGTAATATTTTTTTAAATGTTTGGTCTCCAGAATTTTCATTTTTGCCTCCTTTAATTTCCTGTCCTCTTTCGATGGCCTCAGTATAGCAAGCACTTATTACAATCTGGTAACAATATTACAAATTCGAGCAAAATTTTTATAGAAAAAAGTAGAAAACCGCACAAAAAAAATATATAATGATAGGTGACAATATAAAAGGGAGGGCTCGCTATGAAACAAAATAATATGTTAGCGATGATTTTGGCTGGTGGTCGGGGAACTCGTTTACATGATCTCACTAAGAAAGTGGCCAAGCCTGCCGTATCTTATGGTGGAAAATATCGAATCATCGATTTTCCCCTCAGTAACTGCGCAAACAGCGGAATTGATGTTGTGGGTGTTTTGACACAATATGAATCCGTTCTTTTGAACAGCTATGTGGCTGCCGGAAGACGCTGGGGCCTGGATGCCAAGGACAGTGGTGTCTACGTACTTCCGCCCAGAGAAAAAGCTGACGCCAATCTGGGAGTCTACCGCGGCACGGCAGACGCGATCTCTCAGAACATTGACTTCATTGACAGCTATTCTCCGGAATACATTCTGATTCTTTCCGGTGACCACATTTATAAAATGAATTATGCGAAAATGCTTGCTTATCACAATGAGAACCAGGCTGACGCAACCATCGCTGTAATTGAAGTACCGATCAAAGAGGCAAGCCGTTTCGGTATCATGAACACGGATGAGTCTCTGAGAATCCTTGAATTTGAGGAGAAACCGGAGCATCCAAAGAGCAATCTGGCTTCCATGGGTATCTATATCTTCAACTGGAAACTTCTTCGCAAGATGCTTCTCGCGGATATGAAGAATCCGGATTCTTCCCATGACTTCGGCAAAGACATCATTCCGGAACTCTTGAACGACGGCAAACGTCTCTTCGCTTACCGTTTCAAAGGCTACTGGAAAGACGTGGGAACCATCGATTCACTCTGGGAGGCTAATATGGATCTTCTGGACAAGAACAATGAGCTGGACCTGAGCGATCCCAGCTGGAAGATCTATACCGAGGATACCAACACCTTGCCGCATTACATCGGACCGGATGCTGTGATCAAGAAAGCCTTTATCACACAGGGCTGTGAGATCCGCGGCGAAGTGAAGAATTCCGTTCTGTTCACCGGTGCCAAGATCGGCGAGGGCGCGAAAGTCATTGACAGCGTTCTGATGCCTGGCGCGGAAGTAGAAGACGGCGCAATCGTACAGCGCGCGCTTGTGGCCGACAACGTGAAGATTGGCAAGGAAGCAGTTGTGGGAAGTGCCGACAGTGAACACATCGAGCTTGTTGCGAAACGCGTGAAGGGGGTAGAATAATATGAGCAAAGCATTTGGTATTGTCAATTTCGCCGGAAGAAATGTGAACGTGGAAGGTATGCAGATGTACCGTCCTTTAGGTGCATTTTCTTTTCTTGGAAGATATCGTGTGGTTGACTTCCCTATCTCCAATATGACCAACAGCGGAATCGATCACATTCAGGTGTACATCCGCAGAAAGCCCCGTTCTCTGGTAGAGCATCTGGGAACCGGACGTCATTACAACATTAATTCCAAACGCGGACGTCTGCAAGTATTATTCTCGGAAACCGGTGTGGACAATTCTCTTTATAACAATGATATCGCTGCCTTCCAGGAGAACATTGAATGTATCGAGAAAGTTCCGTATCCCTATGTAGTCATTGCCCCAAGTTACATGATCTATACCATGGATTACAGCACACTGCTCCAAGAACATATTGATTCCGGCGCGGATATCACTTTGCTGTATCACTCCGTGGACAATGCGAAGGAAGCTTTCCTGAATTGCTACACCCTGAATCTGAACCGCCAGAAAGGCGTTCTCTCCATCGAGGAGAACCATGGAAATGCTAAGAACAAAAATATCTTCATGGATACTTATGTGATGAAGAAAGAACTGTTCCTGGAGCTGATCCACAAAGCAAAAAGTCTCTCCTCCATGTACACACTGGTGGACGTGGTGAACAGCCAGTGCACAGAACTGGATGTACGTGCACATTCTCATCGAGGCTATTTTGCTTCCATCACTGATTTTAAGAGCTACTACAATGCGAATATCTCTCTGATTGATTATAAAGTCGCTGACACCTTATTCACAGATAACTGGCCTATCTACACCAGAACCAACGACTCCTGTCCGACCCAGTATTACGAGAGCGCAAACGTGAGAAAATCTGTGATCTCCAATGGATGCCAGATCGAGGGCACCGTTGAGAGCTCCGTAATCGGACGTGGCTGCACCATCAAGGAGGGCGCTGTCGTGAAGAACAGTGTCATTCTCCCCGGTGTTGAGATCGGCAAGGATGTCCATGTGGAAAACCAGGTTGTAGACAAAAATGCCCGGTTAATCCGCATGAAGGAGATTGTCTCCGACCCGGACAATCCAGGATACGTCAAGAGAAGCGACATTCTCTGATAAATTGAATTCAAAACTCACTGCAATATAAAAAGAGATCCTCTCATAAAATCAAATTCCTGCGTTTTAAGCTGTGAATCTTTATGAGAGGATCTCTTTTATTCTGTCTTCTGGGAATGTACCGAAGTATTCGCGGCACTCTTCATCTGTTCATGTTCCCTGGCAATCTCCTGATAGAGCTGGTAGAAACTCCATCCTGCATTGGTGTCGGTGACAATCGCTTTCAAATCAATCTTCGGCTGTTTCGTTCTGCTCAGCCGGTACAGAAGTTCATTGATTCTCTGCTGCGTAAATCCTGCCAGAACCAGAACTTCCTGGTCGATCTCACCGGCAGGGCCTTCCAGCGCACACTCGTACCCCTCCATCCCAGCAAGTTCTCCCACACTCCTGGAAAAATGCTCCGGCAATATATTCCGGATCCGCACTCCCATCTGAACAAAAACCGCCTTTCTCTTCGCTCGGTGTCCGATATTTTCCGGACAGTAATACAAAACAGTCTCACTGCTTTTTGCCATCTTTTCTCTCCCTTCTTCACAAAAACCACCGTAAGGGCACTTTTCCTCACGGTGGTCTTCTGTTCACAAATTCATCTGTCAGAATATAATCTTTCTCGGGCAGACATCTTTACATGCGCCACAATTTGTACATTTCTCATAATCAATGTGAGCGCAGAAATTATCGACTTTGATTGCCTCATTCGGACAGGTCTTCTCGCACTTCTTACATCCGATACAGCCCACATCACAGTTCTCCGTCACAGCTTTTCCTTTCGCGTTGGAACTGCAGTGAACAAATACACTCTGATCGTAAGGAACCAGTTCAATCAAATGTTTCGGACATTTGTTCACACATTTGCCGCAGGCTTTACAAGCTTCCTTGTCCACCACGGCGATACCGTTCACAATGTGGATAGCGTCAAAAGGACATGCCTTTACACAGCTTCCGTAACCCAGACATCCATAGTCGCAGGATTTGGAACCGCCTCCCGGAACGAACGCCATCATCTCACAGTCTTCCACACCGGTGTATTTGAACGTGTCATGAGTTTTCTCGCAGTCGCCCGCACATTTCACGAAAGCCACCTTACGCACGCTCTCTACCACATCCTGTCCCATAATCGCGGCGATCTTCCTGCCTACCGCATCGCCTCCCACAGGACAAGCATTGACGGGTGCTTCGCCGTTTGCAATGGCAGCCGCCAGGCCGTCACAGCCAGGGTATCCACAGCCTCCACAGTTGTTTCCTGGGAGTTCCGCCCGGACTGCTTCTTCTTTTTCATTTACTTCCACTTCGAATTTCATACCGGCCACTCCCAGGAAAATTCCGATAAAGAGGCCGACACCTGCTACAACCACGGTAGCGATGATGATTGCTGTAATATTCATATCTTCCGCCTCCTTAAATTAATCCTGAGAATCCGAAAAACGCAATTGCCATCAGACCAGCGGTGATCAGAACAATGGGGAATCCCTGGAAGGATTTCGGGATATCATTGTACTGAATCTTTTCTCTCAGACTCGCCATCAGGACGATGGAGAGGGTGAAGCCCACTGCCGTGGCAAAACCATTGACAGTACCCTGCAGTACATTGTAGGATTCCTGAACATTCAGCAAAGCCACACCAAGCACTGCACAGTTGGTGGTGATCAGCGGAAGATACACACCAAGGCTCTGGTACAGAGAAGGCATCGATTTTTTCAGGAACATTTCCACGAACTGTACCAACGCCGCGATAACCAGAATGAACACGATTGTCTGAAGATACTCCAGGTTCGTCGGGACCAGAATAAACTCATAAATCAGACTGGTCACAAAGGAGGATAAGGTGATGACGAAGATAATCGCACCGCCCATACCTGCGGCTGTATTGATACTCTTGGAAACTCCAAAGAAAGGACAAAGTCCCAGGAACTGGCTGAGCACCACGTTATTGACAAGGGCTGAGCCGATCAGAATAATCAGTAATTCTTTCATGCCTTATCTCCTTTCTTGCCGGAACATGCCGTGTTGCCGCAGGCACTGCATCCCTCGCCGCAGCGGCAGCCTTCACTCGGATCAATATGTCTCTTCGCCGCACCCAGCTTGAATTTGTTCTGAATAGCAGCCAGAGCAGACAGAACAAAGAATGCTCCAGGAGCCAGCACAAAAATAGTAATCGGTTCATATCCGGCCACACCGTTGGCAGCATCCGCCAGCGGAAGAAGCTGGAATCCAAAAATCTGTCCGGCACCGATCAGCTCACGGATGGCACCGATACAGGTAATACTCAAGGTGAATCCAAGTCCCATTCCGATACCGTCGAACAGAGAGGCAACCGGTTTATGTTTGGACGCGTAAGCTTCCGCACGTCCAAGAATAATACAGTTTACAACGATCAGAGGAATGTAGATTCCAAGAGAAGCATACAGACTTGGAATATACGCCTCCAGAAGGAACTGTACAATTGTTACGAAAGAAGCAACAACCACGATATATGCGGGAATACGCACTTTATCCGGAATAAAATTACGAAGCATGGAAATCATCAGGTTTGACAGCGCCAGGATAGCAGTCGTGGTAAGTCCCATTCCGATACCGTTGATGGCCGAGGTGGTAACTGCCAGAGTCGGACACATTCCCAATACCAGCACAAAAGTGGGATTCTCTTTGATAATACCATTGACAAGTCTCTCTACAGGTGTATCTGCTTTCATGCCTCACTTCCCCCTTCCTCATAATATTGGAATGCACACAGACCGGCATTGACAGCATCTGTCACAGCGTTCGTGGTGATTGTCGCACCGCTGATTGCGTCAACCTGGTTATCCTGTGTCGCACCGCTTTTTGTATACTCAAATTTCTCTACCTGCTTGCCGGCATACTGATTTTTGAAATCATCTGTGTCAGCTTTCATTCCAAGACCTGCGGTCTCTGAGATGGACAGGAAAGAAATGCCATTCACTGTTCCGTCAGACTGAATTCCCATGGCAAGCTGAATATCTCCGCCATATCCCTGGGAAGAAGTGACTGTAAAGGCATAGCCAAGGGAATTTCCGCTTGCGTCCACAGCCTGCATCACTTCATCAATGTTATCCGCGGTATAGCCATTCTCATCCAGATAGCTCTCCAGCTCAGGCACCTGCGCATCCGCCACAACCTCGAAGCTGTCCGCATCCTGGAAAACAGCCTGGTAGGCTTCCGCCTTGCTTCTGGCCTGTTCTGCCGCAATGGGCTCTGCCGTAATGTTGTAGACCAGTCCCAGCAGCACACCGGCGATCAGGGTGATCAATGTCAGTGCAAAGGTATCTTTCACAATTGTATTATTTTTCATTCTTTTTCCCTCCTTTGCCAAATGCTGTGGGAAGTGTCACTTTCTCAATCAGCGGAACCAGAAGGTTGGAAATAATGATCGCGTAGGAGACACCTTCCGCGGATCCTCCGAAGAGACGGAAGATCGCCGTCAGGATTCCCAGAACGAATCCAAAGACCAGCTGTCCTTTCTGTGTGATGGGTGAGGTCACATAATCTGTCGCCATGAACCATGCTCCCAGCATCAGACCGCCGCCGCACAGATGAGCTGCCAGATAATTCCAGTCAAATCCCATGCCGCTTGCCACCATGTAGATGCACACGAAAACGGTAAAGGTACCGATGTACATCAGCGGGATCCGCAGATTGATCACTTTGAATGCCAGAAGAATCACAGCGCCGATGAGAATCGCGATCACAGAAGTCTCACCGATGGTACCCTGAATGTTACCGATGAACATCTGAGATACATGGATATCTCCCAGTCCGCCGTACTCTTTCATGGCTGCCAGCGGTGTCGCGCCGGACACAGAGTCAACCACTGCATGGGCACCTTTTGCCACACTGAAATCTGTCATGCTCCCCGCAAAGGAGATCAGCAGAAAACATCTCGCCGCCAGGGCCGGGTTCATAAAGTTCTGTCCCAGACCTCCGAACAGCTGTTTCACGACAATAATAGCAAACGCACTGCCCAGTACCGGCATCCACAGCGGAATCTCAGGAGGCATATTCAGCGCCAGCAAAAGGCCTGTCACCACCGCACTGAAATCCGTGATTGTATTGGATTTGTGCATGAAATGATCATATAACCACTCAAAAAGAACACTTGCTGCCACAGTGACCACCACGACCAGCAGTGCATGAATACCAAAATTCCAAATACCGAAAACAGTTGCAGGCAAAAGAGCAATGACCACAAGCTGCATCAGTCTGTTTGTGCTCATCTTATCTCTCACATGGGGATTTGATGACACATTATACATCTCGTTCATGTTTTATCCTCCCTCTATCCTCTCTTACGGCTTGCCAAAACCATTTTACGCATAGACTTGATGGACTGAGTCAGCGGACGTTTCGCAGGACAGATGTAACTGCAGCATCCACACTCACAGCACTCCATTCCATCGTACTGCTGGAATTTCTCCATATCACCGTGCTGGGCAAAGGTCGCCAGTCTCGCGGGGACAACATGTCCAGGACAGACGGTGACACATCTTCCGCAGTTGATACATGCAGTCTCATGGGCATTGGATACTTCATCCTTCAAAAAGCTGAGGATCGCAGAGGTCGTCTTGGTGCAGGGCACATCCAGCTGATACATGGAAAAGCCCATCATCGGACCTCCGGAGATAATCTTATCCGGTGTGCTCTTAAATCCTCCGGCAGCATCAACCAGCTCACGCATGTTCGTTCCGATACTTGCCATGAAGTTCTTCGGATGGCTGACGGCATCACCTGTCACAGTGACTGTCCTCTCCATGACTGGTTTGCCCAGCATCACCGCGCGGTAAATGGATGTCACTGTCTCCACATTGTCAACAATACATCCCACATCCGCCGGAAGCATGGAAGAATTGATCTCACGGCCGGTCGTCGCATAAATCAGTGTACGCTCACCGCCCTGCGGATATTTGGTCATCAGAGTCTTCACTTCAATTCTCGGGATGTCACGAACCAGATCTTCCATCTTCTTGATGCAGTCCGGCTTGTTATCCTCAATACAGATGTATCCCTTCGCCTTGTCGAACAGTGCGAGCATCACTTTCAGGCCTTCCACCACCTGCTCACCATATTCCAGAAGCCGGCGGTAATCAGAAGTCAGATATGGTTCACACTCTGCTCCGTTCACCAATATGTACTCAATGCTCTCCGGATTCTTCGGAGACAATTTTACATGAGTCGGGAATCCGGCGCCACCCATACCGACAACGCCCCCGTCCTGAATTCTCTTCAGAATCTCTTCCTTGCTTAGTTCTCCCAGAGAAGAAGCCGGATGATACTCCACCTCTTCATATTGCTGGTCGTTTTCCACGATGATGGCGTTCGCCATGGTTCCCGTGGCAGTCAGACGGGATTCGATTCCCTTGACTGTACCGGACACAGAAGAGTGGATCGGTGCTGACACAAAACCGCCAGCCTCGGCAATGACCTGACCTTTCAAAACCCGGTCGCCTTTCTTGACCAGTGGCTTCGCAGGTGCTCCGATGTGCTGTGACAGCGGAAAGACCATCTCTCCTTTTGGAGTGTAGGTCTCGATGGGCTGATCTTTGGACAATTCTTTTCCCTCATAAGGATGAATGCCGCCTTTAAAGGTTAAAAGTCCCATTTATTTATTCACCTTCCTTTGATATGATTATCCAATACCGATATTTTCGGCCGTCTGTTTTTTGAATTATCAGACGTTTTTTTTATTTCCCTGGATATACTATACAACTTTTTTGCTATAAAATCACTATTTTTTTTAAGAATTTTGGTATATAATTAAGTACAATTTACAAAGGAGGCCATGACAATGATTGTTAAAAAATCCCCAATAAATCAAGGTTTTTGGCATTTTGATATTGTTAATTTATTCACCAAACGCAGTGATAAAGAGTACGTTTTTTTGGACATTGAGACGACCGGTTTTGCCCCGGCAAATTCTCAATTATATTTGATAGGATGTCTTTATTTTTCTGAAAATTCATGGATGCAGGCACAATGGCTTGCGGAGACTTTTGATGAGGAATTCCTGATTCTAGAGAGCTTTCTCGATGCTCTCCCGGAGAAATTCTGCCTTGTCACTTTCAATGGAAGTACTTTTGATATTCCCTACCTGAGGCACAAACAAGAGCAGTTTTCCCTGGATGGTTTTGAAAATCTTAATTTTTTCGACTTGTATAAAGTATTAAAACCTTATAAACAACTGCTAAATTTTTCACATTTTCGCCAACAGGACCTGGAAAAATTCGTCGATTTTCACAGGAAAGGGGATGTAAGTGCAAAAAAATGCATCACAATCTATCAGGAATTTCTGCGTACAGAGGACCCTTCCCTGCCTGAAATCCTTCTCCGGCACAATACCCAGGACCTTCAAGGGATGCTGAGCATCCTTCCCCTTCTGTCCTATACCCAGCTACCGAAAGGCCTGTTCCAGGTTCGCTCTTCTGAAATTCAGGATAATTCTCTGAATGTCCTTTGTACCCTGAATGCTCCTCTCCCGCATCCGGTGGAATTTGACAGCGATTTTCTGTCCGGCAGAGGATATCAGAATCAACTGACACTTTGCCTGCCCTTAACTGAGGGAAAACTCAGAAAATTCTATGCCGACTACAAGGACTATGACTATCTCCCCGGGGAAGACATGGCAATTCACCGGAGTCTCTCATCCTACATAGCCAGGGATAAGAAAAAAAGAGCCACAGCCGAGACCTGTTACACCTGGTTCGACTGCAGCTTAGTATTTGCGGAACACCCGGACCAGCTCAGGGACTGCCTGACAGAGTACCTCCAACTATTGATTTTTGGCCATCTTATCCCTCATTAACATGAAATTCACGGTCGCTGTGGCGATCGTCTTTCCGCTTGTCTCTGAGCGGCACGTGGTCGTGAGATTGACCAAGCGTTTCCCCAGATGGTCAATTTTGGCCGTCACAAGCATGGCATCCCCGTCCAGCGCAGGGAGCAGATAATTGATGCTGATATTAATTGTGGGGTTGATGCGGCATCCGGAGAACTGGCTGCTTGCCATTCCGCTGACTGTGTCCACTGCCGCCGCGATCAGCCCCCCGTGCATGCTTCCCATGTGATTCAGTTCCCACTTCAGAATGGGAAAGCGGACGGTGATGGATCTCTCCTCATAGCTCCAGCTGTGAAATTCCATCTGCATCTTTGGGTAGAGATGCTCCTGGGACTGCTGATTTTGAATATCCACGATGCTCTGCCGGATCGCTTTCTCCTTGTCCGCAATCTCCTCCGCCGTCAATTGTCTCTCTCTTTCCATATTACTTTTCCTCTCCTCTCTGTGAGGTCTTTCAGCAGACGTTTTCTCATTCAGACAACGCCAAACAGAGCGGGAGGATATCCCGCTCTGCTTCTCACGCTTTTACAGCAAACTCACATTTTATTATTCTTCTGAAGTCTCCTCGGAAGCCTCTTCCTGGGAAGCAGCTTCTTCTGCCTCAACTGCCGGTTTTGCGTTCTCCAGAGCCTTCATGCTCAGGCTGATCTTCTTCTCCTCGCCGTTAAAGTCCACAACCTTTGCCTCGATCTCCTGTCCAATGCTGAGAACATCAGATGGTTTATCCACATGTTCTCTGGAAATCTGAGACACGTGCAGCAGAGCATCCACGCCCGGTGCAAGCTCAACAAATGCGCCGAAATCGGTCATTCTTGCCACTCTTCCCTTAATCACGTTGCCCACAGCAAACTTCTCAGCTGCAGTCAGCCACGGATTCTCCTCCGGGAATTTCAGGCTCAGTGCAATCTTATCTCCGTTGATCTCTTTGATGAGAACTTTCACCTGATCGCCCACTTTGAAGACTTTCTTCGGATTCTCCACTCTGCCCCAGGACATCTCAGAGATGTGAAGCAGGCCGTCAGCGCCGCCCAGATCGATGAATGCGCCGAAATCAGTCACATTCTTCACAACACCGTCAATGCGGTCTCCCGGTGCGATTCTCGCCATCAGCTCTTTCTGTTTCTCTGCCTTCTCAGCCAGAAGCAGCTGCTTGCGGTTACCGATGATTCTTCTTCTCTTCGGGTTGAACTCTGTGATCAGGAATTCAATCTCCTGATCTGCGTATTTGGATAAATCTTTCTCATAAGTATCTGAAACCAGGCTGGCAGGAATAAAGACTCTCGCCTCATCAACGACTACACACAGACCGCCGTCCAGTACCTGAGTAACCGGTGCCTTCAGTACTTCCTGATTTTCAAATGCCTCTTCCAGACGTCTGTTGCCTTTCTCGGCAGCCAGTCTCTTGTAGGTCAGAACAACCTGGCCCTCTCCATCGTTCACTTTCAGAACTTTCGCCTCCATGCTGTCTCCCACATGTACCACGTCCTGAAGAACGATTGACTGATCGTTTGAGTACTCGTTTTTAGTGATAATACCGTCAGCTTTATATCCGATATTCAGAATAATCTCATCATCTTTTACATCGATGACGGTACCCTGGACAACTTCTCCGTTTCTAATCGTTTTTAATGACTCCTCCAACATCTGTTCAAAACTTAATTCTGACATGCTTTTGAACCTCCTCAATAATTTTGTTTGGGGTGGACGCCCCTGCTGTAATACCTACGCAACTACTGGATTGGAACATTTCAGAATCCAAGTCGACAGGTGACTGTATATAGTAAGTATTTCCACATTCATGTTTTGAAATTTCATACAACTTCTGTGTATTCGAACTATGCTTGCCGCCGATCACCAGCATGGTGTCCGCTTCTCTCGCGAGCTCTTTTGTTTCCCTCTGCCGGTCTTCTGTAGCATTGCATATGGTATTTAAAACATTATTATCATACCTCTTTTTTTCAAGAATTTCAACTAATTCTTTAAATTTGTTGTAATTAAATGTCGTCTGTGAGACAATACACAGGCCGTTGTCATTTTCCGGGCAGTAAGCTTCTGCCTCCTCGGAAGTCTCGATCACCGCAGGGGTAGTCAATGACCATCCGCAGATTCCCACCACCTCGGGGTGTCTGGCATTGCCGATAATGACAATATTTTTTCCCTTTTTGCTCTCACGCTCCACGATCCTGTGAATTTTCAACACATTCGGGCAGGTGACATCCACATAGGCAATCTGCTGTTCCTCCAGCTTCTGATATACACTCTTTCCCACTCCGTGGGAGCGGATGACCACAATGCCGTCTCCGACCTTCTCAAACTCTTCCGGGCCCTGGAGTACCTGGACACCCTTAGCCTCCAGATCTTCCACAACGGATTCGTTGTGGATAATCGGCCCCAGAGTAAAGATCTTCTTGTCCTGTGTTTCAATCAACTCATAGACCTTATCGACTGCACGTCTCACACCGAAACAAAAACCGGCATGTTCGGCAACCTTCACTATCATTGAACTTCACTCCTTGTGCTGTAAATTCTCAGGATCTCGCTGACCACATCCTCAATCTTCATCTCTGAGGTATCCACCAGCACTGCATCTTCTGCCTGACGAAGCGGTGATACCGCACGGTTCATATCCCGCTCGTCTCGTTTTTTAATATCTTCTTCTATTTCATCCAGATCACACGGAATCCCTTTTTCACTCAGTTCCCCATATCGTCTGAGAGCCCTCACACGGGCACTGGCAGTCAGATAAATTTTCAGGTCTGCGTCCGGCAACACTTTCGTGCCGATATCCCTTCCGTCCATCACCACATCTGCGGTCTTTGCCAGTTTTCGCTGCAGCTGCACCAGCTTCTCGCGGATTTTCTCATTAGGGGAACTGACAGAAGCCATATTTCCCACTTCCTCTGTGCGAAGCTGATCCGTCACATTCTCTCCATTTAGAATCACCTGCTGCTCCCCATTCTCATAGACAATGGAGATATCCGCATTCTGACAGGCTTCCTCCATCTGCTCCCGGTCCTGTACCGGAATCTGATTTTTCAGCAGATAGAGAGCCATCGCGCGGTACATCGCGCCGGTATCCACATAGATGTAAGACAGCTCCCGCGCTATCCTGCGGGCAATGGTACTCTTACCGGCTCCTGCCGGTCCGTCAATCGCAATACTTGCCACGTCTTCTTGATTCCTCCTTATATTTATTCCAAAGCCTGAGCGGCCAGATAAGCGGTGCTCCAGGCAATCTGAAGATTGTAGCCGCCTGTGAGAGCGTCCAGATCCAGAACCTCCCCCGCGAAATACAGCCCTTTTATCTTCTTCGATTCCATCGTTCCCGGATTGATCTCTCTGACCGAGACTCCTCCGCGGGTGATTACCGCCTCACGGAAATCTCCTCTCCCCACAATGGTAAATGGCAGCGCTTTAATCAATCTGCCGAAATCCTGCCTCTCCTGCCTGGAAATATCATGGACTTTCTTCTCCGGATCAATCTGACTCAGCTCAATCATAACCGGAGTCAGAGAGGACGGAAACAGCCCTGTAACCGCGTTTTTGAACTGACGGTTCAGATTCTCCCCAAAATCCCGCAAAATCCGCTGATCCAGCTGTTCCGGGGACAGAGCCGGCTTCAGATCAAGACTGGCATTCAGCTCTCCCTTATCCAGACAGTTCCCGACCCGGCTGCTGGCACTTAAGATCATCGGTCCTGTCACACCTTTTCCGGTGAACATCATCTCACCGAAGTCCTCAAAAATCTTCCTGTGATTCTGGAAAATGGACAGTGTCACATTCCTCAGCGACAGCCCCTGCAGTCTGGGAATATACGCTTCCTTTGTCAGCAGAGGCACCAGGGAAGGTGTCTGCCTGGTGACAGTATGGCCGCAAGCGCGGGCAAACTCATAACCATCCCCCGTAGATCCTGTGGTGGGATAGGACAGACCTCCCGTCGCCACCAGGACATCATCTGCCAAAATTTCCTGTCCATCCTTTTTCACAATTCCTCTCACCTGCTGATTCTTTGTGAGAATCCCTGAAATCTCTGCGTGAAGATGAACCTGCACGCCGGCTTTTTTCATCTCCCGTTCCAGTGCACGGATAATATCTGAGGAATGATCCGACTGGGGAAAAACTCTCCCGCCTCTCTCGGTCTTCAGATGAACACCTGACTGCTCGAAAAAATCCATGACTGACTGACTGGGAAAGGTATAAAACGCACTGTACAGAAATTTCGGATTGGTCACCACATTGAGGAGCAAATCCTCCACCGTACAGTCATTTGTGAGATTACACCGTCCCTTTCCGGTGATATAAAGTTTCTTGCCCAGTTTCTCATTTTTTTCATACAGATGTACCTCATGTCCTCTTCTTGCAGCCTGCACACCTGCCATCATCCCGGCCGCGCCGCCGCCGATAATCAAAAGCTTTGCCATGGTATTTTTTCCTTTCTTGATTCACATACAGAATTCATTATAGCAGAACAACTCCGGCAAGTCCACAGCTTTGGCAAAGCTTTTTCACACTTGTCCCTAAACGCAGGACAGACATGATAAACTTTCATTTATCATGTCTGTCTCCATCGCCAGATTATACCGGATATGCTCCGTTTTCCGTATCTGCCTTTTTCGGATCCACCTTGGTCTGCTGTGCTTCTCTGTACTTAAAGAAGTCTGTCGCCACCTGCGGGAACAGGGCATAAGACAGAACGTCTTCGTCCTGCTCTTTGTACTGAGCCATCTCTCCTTCCAGAGTCTCCAACTCATTGTCCAACAAGTCTGCAGGACGGCAGGTAATCGGTTTTTCATCGCCGATACATTTCTTCACAACCTCCGGATTGAAAGGCTTCACAGTCGCGCCGTACTGTCCGCTCAGGATGCCTTTTGTCTCCTTAGTCACCATCTTATAACGCTCTCCCATCAACACGTTGAACACTGCCTGGGTACCCACAATCTGGGAAGAAGGAGTGACAAGAGGCGGCTCTCCCAAGTCTTTTCGAACACGGGGAACTTCTTCCAGAACCTCGTAGAATTTATCCTCCGCATGCTGCTCTTTCAGCTGAGAAGTCAGGTTTGAGAGCATTCCGCCCGGTACCTGATACAACAGTGTCTTGATATCAACACCCATATTCTTTGGATTGAGAAGGCCGCTCTCCAAAGCCTCATCACGGATCGGACGGAAATGATCCGCAATCTCTGCCAGAAGATTCTGATCGAATCCTGTATCATAAGGTGTGCCGCGGAAGGTCTCCACCATAACCTCTGTCGCCGGCTGTGAAGTGCCAAGAGCGAAAGGTGACATGGCTGTGTCAATGATATCAACTCCGGCTTCCACTGCTTTCAGGTAAGTCATAGATGCCACACCGGAAGTGTAATGTGTGTGCAGATCGATCGGGATTTTCACAGTCTCTTTCAAAGCTTTCACAAGCTCCGTTGCTTTGTAGGGAAGCAGCAGACCTGCCATATCTTTGATACAAAGGGAATCTGCTCCCATCTCTTCCACCTGTTTTGCCTTCTCGGTCCAGTACTCCAATGTATAGGCATCTCCCAGGGTATAGGACAGAGCTACCTGCGCATGTGCTTTTTCCTTGTTTGCCGCGGTGACTGCTGTCTGAAGGTTTCTCAGATCGTTCAGACAGTCGAAGATACGGATGATGTCAATTCCGTTGGCAACTGATTTCTGTACAAAATACTCTACCACGTCATCCGCATAGGGACGGTATCCCAAGATATTCTGTCCACGGAACAGCATCTGCAGCTTTGTATGTTTAAAGCCGTCACGGAGTTTACGCAGTCTCTCCCACGGATCTTCCTTGAGGAAACGCAGGCAGGCGTCAAACGTTGCTCCGCCCCAGCATTCCACTGCATGATAGCCAACCTGATCCATTTTATCTATAATCGGAAGCATCTGCTCCGTCGTCATTCTGGTTGCGATTAAAGACTGATGTGCGTCACGCAGAATCGTCTCCATAATTTTTATAGGTTTTTTTTCAATTTCGGACATCTTCATTCCTCCTAAATTTTTCTACCGTTGCTCATCATACACCAAAAATTGCCATGAAAGTTCCCGCTGCCACAGCAGTTCCGATTACACCGGCCACATTCGGTCCCATAGCATGCATGAGCAGGAAGTTGGTGGGATCTGCCTCCGAGCCCACTTTCTGAGATACACGGGCTGCCATCGGCACCGCGGACACACCGGCGGAACCGATCAGCGGATTGATCTTTCCGCCAGAGACTTTACACAACAATTTTCCGAGCATAACCCCGCCAAAGGTACCAAAAGCAAAAGCAACCAAACCGAGAACGACAATTTTAATGGTGTCCATGTTCAGGAATGCCTCTGCGCTTGTGGTGGCTCCGACAGAGGTACCCAGCAGAATAACCACAATGTACATCATGGCATTGGAAGCAGTCTCTGTCAACTGTTTTACCACACCGCTCTCACGGAAGAGGTTTCCTAACATCAGCATACCTACCAGAGGAGCTGTTGTCGGGAGAATCAGACATACAACAATGGTGATAATAATCGGGAACAGGATTGCTTCCAGCTTAGACACCGGTCTTAACTGTTCCATCTTGATCTTACGTTCCTGCTCCGTCGTGCACAATTTCATGATCGGCGGCTGGATAATCGGCACCAGAGACATATAGGAGTATGCCGCCACGGCAATCGGTCCCAGCAATGTCGTCTGTCCCAGTTTTCCGGCTAGGAAGATGGAAGTCGGACCATCCGCCCCGCCGATGATGGAGATGGCTGCCGCAGCCTTTCCGTTGAATCCCATAAAAATGGCCAGGAAATACGCCACATAGATACCCAGCTGTGCAGCTGCGCCCATCAGGAAACTGATCGGATTCGCGATCAGCGGTCTGAAGTCGGTCATCGCTCCGACACCCAGGAAAATCAGGGAAGGCAGAATACTCCACTCATCCAGCAGATAGAAGAAGTGCAGCAATCCCGCCGTTCCTCCGGATGACTCCTCTGCTGACAGGATGATATCCGGATAAATATTTACCAGCAGCATACCGAAAGCAATCGGTACCAGCAGCAGTGGTTCATACTCTTTTTTGATTGCCAGATACAGGAAAATACAGGCCACAAGAATCATAATATAATTCCCCACTGTCAGATTGAAAAATGCGGTCTGACTCACCAGATTTGACAATGCATTACTTATATAAGACATTTGTCTACCTCCTGATGTATATTAATTCATCGTTGCCAAAATATCTCCAGTTTCCACGGATGCGCCATCCTTGGTATCGATACTTGCAACGGTACCATCCTGGGGTGCGACAACCGGAATCTCCATCTTCATGGACTCCAGAATTACAATATTATCTCCGGCTTTTACTTTCTGTCCCACAGAAGCTTCCACACGCAGAACTTTTCCAGGAACCGATGCGGTCACTTTCACCTCTCCGGCTCCCACGGATGCAGACGCTTCTGCTTTCGGAGCAGGTGCCGGGGCCACAGGAGCTGCCTTGGGAGCTGCTGCCTGAACGACTCCGTTTGTGGTTCCCTCTTCTACTATTACGTTATATACGTTTCCATTCACTGTAATTGTATAATTTTTCATGGTTCATTCCTCCTGATTTTCCTACCATTTTTTTCTCTTAATTCTGCGCACAGAGCGAACTTGGAATCCATCCTGGCTGGTTCCCTCTGCCGCTGCGATTGCCGCCGCGATCACTGCGATCAGCTCTTCGTCGTCTGTCACTTCCTCGGATTCTTCTTCCTGACTCACCTGCGAAGCGGATGAACTAACCGCCGCAGACAGCTGCTCCGGCTCTTCGGTCTGTCCTTTTTTCTTCTTTCCAAAAGACTCCACAAAGCCCGGAACATATTTCAGCAAAGAGATCACAAAGCTTAAGAATATCAGCACGGCAAATACCACAACCAGACCCATGATGGTGTTCATGGCAGCCTGCTGCAGAGCAACTGACTTAGGATATTCCACTTCCACACTCAACGTGGACGGAGAACCGGTTCTGTCGAACTCAAACACGAAATTGGAGTCCGCATTCTCGAATTCCGCCGGAACTGTCACGGTATATACCTTGCTGGTCTCATCATACTCCGTTGACAGATCACTGTCCTTGATTTCCACAAGAGCACCCAGCTCTTCTCTGGCGCCATCCCAGGCCGCCATGGCATTTTCTGTGAACTCGTCACCGGAGATCATATAATTTTCTATGTCACTGTCAGACAGCTCAACAATTGTCTGCGCCAGTCCCACAGCATTTTGTTCTGCCTGGCTTTGTACATCCGCATTTTTCGTACTCTCCTTAGTGCTGCCGCACGCTGTCAGAGAGAAGATGCACAAAAGGCCGAGCAAAAGGCTGATTACTTTCTTTTTTGTCTGTTTCATCTGACTCACCTCGCTTAAACAGTCTCATGTTTTTTTGCAGGACGGTCTTCTCGCTTTGCAAATAACAGTTCAAACGCACTGATGAGATATTTTCTGGTATCCTGAGGATCGATGATGGTATCCACATAACCTCTGGCCGCAGCAGACTCCACACTGGACTGAAGCTTCGCATACTCAGATGCTTTCTCATTAATCGTCTTCATGTCAGAGCCATTGTACATAATCTTGGCTGCCAGCTTGGCATCCATCATGCCGATCTGCGCGTCTTTCCATGCATATACCAGATCTGCTCCCAGTGCCTTGCTGTTCATGGTCACATAAGCATTTCCGAATGCTTTTCCCACAATCACATTCACCTTCGGCACAGTTGCCTCCGCAAATGCGTAAGTCAGTTTCGCAACGGATTCTCCGATGGTTCTCTCAGAACACTTGCCGGCAGAGTATCCTGTCACATTGGTCAAAGTCAGAACCGGAATGGAAAACGCGTCACAGAAACGCACGAACTGAGCCGCTTTTCTGCATCCGCGGGAAGTCAGGCAGCCGTCGAATTCTTCCACTTTGTTTCCATCCATATCATAAACCTCACTGCGGTTTGCCACTGCGCCCACAGTGATTCCGTTCAGTTTGATAAAACCAGTCACCATGTCTTTCGCATAGTTCTCCTTCACCTGGAAAAATACATGGTTGTCTGAAATCTGTGCCAGAGCCAGCGCAGTATCCCCTGCACAACCTGCAAGATTCTCGCATACCCGATTCAGATCGTCTGTGCATTCTTCATAGGAAGCATCGTCCTCATTGTTAGCAGGAAGCATGCAGATCAGCTCTCGGATCTTCGCCAGTATCTGATCCTCATCTCCTGTCACATCCACCAGACCTGTCTGCTCACTCTGGTACTGAGCGCTGCTGGTATCACATTTTTCTTCATAATTTCCCTCAATGGCATTCGGGGAATTGACAAATAACTGTGCGTCTTTTGTGGACATAAAGGTAAAGTCTGTCATTGCACAGGAAACAGCCAGTCCGCCTCCACATACGCCGAAGACTCCTGTGATCTGGGGGATCACACCGGAAGCCATTGCCTGCTTCTGATAAATCTCTCCAAATGCATTCAATGCATCTGTCGCCTCCTGGAGACGGAAACCTACACAGTCCAAAAGACCGATCACCGGTGCCCCTGTCTTCATTGCCAGGTCATATAAATTGGCAATCTTTTTGGCATGCATCTCGCCGATTGTACCGTTTAAGACGGATACATCCTGGCTGTACACATACACAAGATTGCCATCGATCACGCCATATCCGGTAATCACACCGTCTGACGGCGTCGCTGTTTCAGCCATGTTAAAATCTGTATTTCTGGCTTTCACGCCTGCACCGATTTCAACAAAACTGTTTTCATCAAGCAAAGACATAATTCGTTTGCTTGCCAAACTGGTTGTTGTGTTGCTCATTTTTTTGCCCTCCATTTGCTATAATTATTATAAAAAATAACCAAAATTTTAGCCGATTATATTATAAACTGCTGAATACTTTTTTTCAATCTTTTTTCCATATCACTGTGCTAACTTTTAAATTGCTAAAGTGTAACAGAAAATTATTTAAAAATAATAAAAAAATCACCGCTTTTTCAGTGAAAAAAGCGGTGAAATATCTGATCGACACACCAGGCAAAACTGATTTTCTCGACGGTGTCCCTGGTAACCACCGGATATTGTCTGAAAAGTTTTCCATCCAGATAGAAGGAAACTGTCCCCACCTGTGTCCCTGCCTTCACAGGAGCTTCCAGCATGGCCAGCGTCTGACAGCGCATCTGTATTTTCTCTTTGTCTCCCAGAAGAATTTGCTCTGTCTTATCTTCTTTTGGACATTCACAGACCAGATCTACGCAGGCCTTCTCATAGAGTTCCCCGTCTTCGGGAATTCCGTCCTGGACAGTCACCGTGTGCAGATCTGGTTCTCTCCAGTAAGAAACCAGTTGATAATGTTCCTCTCCATATGTCAGAAGCTGTCTCGTATCCTGCCATTTGTAATTCTTATTATTCGGCCACCCGCAGCCCAAAAGGGCCACAATCAAAGTGCGTCCATCCTGTTGCCAGGCACAGACATAACAATACCCCGCGTCAGCAGTGAACCCGGTCTTGCCGGCAATCACCCCGTCCATCATATCCAGAAACGCATTGGTATTGGTCACCACGAACTGTCTCTTGCCGCTGATATCCGAGAAGCTGTATTCCCGGGTCTGGGAGATTTTCAAAAAAGTGGGATTCGCGATGGCATAACGCATGATCAGAGCCAGATCCCTCGCCGTCGTCCTGTGAACGCCGCCCTCATCTGAGTCATCCAGGCCGTTGGGCGTCACAAAATGCGTGTTCTCACAGCCGATCTCTCTGGCCTTTTCATTCATCAGCTTCGCGAACTCTTCCACTGAACCGCCGATATGCTCCGCAATGGCTACTGCCGTATCGTTGTGGCTTCTGAGCATCAAAGAATAGAGCAAATCCTCCAGATAATAAGTTTCCCCTTCTCTTAAATTCAGCTGAACATCCGGCTGAGCCGCCGCTCTGGCTGAAATCTGCACTTTTTCATCACCCTCTCCCAGTTCCAGGGCAAGGATACAGGTCATCACCTTTGTCGTACTGGCATTTGGCCGGGCCGTCTCCTCCTCTTTCCCATAGAGAACCCTTCCGCTGTCCCCGTCCATCAATACTGCGCAGGTCGCATGAAGTTCTCCCAAAGATTCTTCCCGTTCCCCGGCCTGCGCCAGAGAACTCGTCCCTATGAAGAAAATGCTGACTGTCAGCAAGATTCCGATCCACTGCCTCATTCTTTTTTTCATAAGCACCCCCATATCCCATCTTATGCCAAATCTGTGCCCTTTATGCCTTTCAGGCAAAGGCTGACGGTGCGTCCGCAAAAAAGATTGCAGTCTTATCTTTTTTCCTGTATGATATTGACTGAGGTGATAACGTGAAAAAGGAAACCGTTCCAAATTCCATACCAGATCCCAGAATTCTCCAGAATCTGGCAGATCTTTTCAAGATCTTCGGAGATCCCACGCGAATCCGCATCCTCTGTGCTCTCTCCGACGGGGAGCTGTGCGTCTGTGATATCGCATCCATCCTGGACATGAGCCAGAGCGCCATCTCCCACCAGCTTAGCACTCTGAAACAGAGTCAGCTGGTCCGTTCCCGCCGGGAGGGAAAGACGGTCTATTACTCCCTGGCAGACTCTCATGTAGCTGCCATACTGAGTCAAGGGCTGGAGCATGTGCTGGAATAATCACTCATAATTCCGCGCGAATCGCTCAGGCAGAGCATCCTGTGTTTTGACCGCATGAATCACACTCTCCAGAAGAGCAGGCGCTTCTTCCCTTGCCTTCCAGAATAATTTCTTCAGCTCCAGCAGATAAGGATCCAGCGATGGATCTTTTTCTTTTTTCATAATATGATCCGCCAGCTTCTCCTGTCCTGCCACCTTGAGTAGGAAGAGAATTCCTTTCTGCCCCAAGGAATTCCGATAGACCATCAGATTGGTGGTCCGCTTCATCATCACCAGAGACTGGTAGATCGTCTTCGCCTTAAGAGCGGGAAACATCCTCTGAATCGTCTGCGCTGCCGGCCGGCTTGGACGGATACAGCAGGACGGATAATAATGGAAAGGATCCTTCCCATTCTCCTCCATCAACACACGGTCCAATTCTTTCTCAATCAATGTATGTGTGACCTTGGACTCAATGGTGCCAATATAGGGATGACAGGTACTGTCCAAAAGAAAATGGCAGGCAAATCCAAGGAGATAGACCAGCAGCGCCTCGTCTTTGTTCTCCCTCACCAGGCGAATCCCTCTCTCAAAAAAAGGCTTCGCCGGTTCCTGGTGTATCTGAACTCCCAATTGATTGACTGGATTTTTATACAGGTGATAATAAAAAAGGATATCCGGCCCGTGCAGTCCGATTCTGTACAGGCTCCCGTTTCTTCGTATCATGTGTCTTATCTGTTCCGGAAGTTTTCGGTAAACTTCCTGTCCGAACAGATCGTGCGTAAATGTGGTAGGCATTTCCCTTCCTCCCTTTCTCTTACAGATCTAATTTCAACTGTACTTCTTCCTCGGCTTCCGCCTTGAAATCTTCTAATTTTACAGGATTCATCACCGGAAGCTCATCCAGATTTTCCACGCCGAAACATCTCAGGAATTCTTCCGTCGTTCCCAAGACAATCGGGCGCCCGGGGGCATCCAGTCTTCCCAGTTCCGTAACCAGATTATATTCGATCAGCTTGTTGACCGCATGATCACATTTCACTCCACGGATTTTCTCAATCTCCAGCTTGGTCACCGGCTGCTTATACGCAATGATGGAGAGGGTCTCCAGCATCACATCGGACAGAGCCGCTTTCTTAGGCTGCATGGCAATCCGGATCAAGTAAGTATAATATTCTTTCTTGGTACACATCTGGTAAGAGTGATCCAATTCTATAATCTGAATTCCCCGGTCTGCCTCCTGATATTTCAGCATCAGATTCCGAATAATTTTCTCTGTAGTCTTCACATCCTGTTCCAATGCCTTGGCGATCTGAGACACTTCCACGGCCTGTCCCATGGTGAACAGGATCGCCTCGATCGCCGCCTCCATTTTTTTCAAACCCATAGGTCATCCTCATTTCTCTATGTAATCTATCTGAATGTCATCGAAGAGTTCTTCCTGGCAGACCCGGATCTCTCCCAGTTTCATCAATTCCAGAACTGCCAGAAATGTGACAATCACCTGCATCTTTCCCGCCTGTCTCTCCAAAAGATCCCGAAAAGAAAAGCTTCTGTGATTCGCCGCGTAGGAACGGACATATTCCATCTTGTCCGGAAGATTCACCTCTTCTTTTTCTATTTTTCCAAATTTACTCCGGATGGGATCCATCTTATCTTCCCGCCTGCGGATCACAGAACGGTAGATGGCATTGAGCTTCTCCAAGGTGATCCCCTCCAGCAGTTTGGACGGTTCCACTGGTACCTGGTATTCCCGGACTTCTCTGGGAACATCCGGCTGCCGGTAAAAGACCTTACCCGCATCTTCCATGCGGTCTCTTAGTTCATAGGACATGTATTTATACATCTTATATTCCAGCAGTTTCTCCACCAACTCTGCCCTGGGATCTTCCTCCTCCCCTTCCTCATTGACTTCTTTGGGTAGAAGCATCCTGCATTTAATATCAAGAAGCGTGGCCGCCATCACCAGAAACTCGCTCATGACATTCAGGTTCTCCGCTTCCATCTGGTGAATGTATTCCATATACTGATCCGTAATCTCCGCGATCGGAATATCATAAATGTCGATTTTATTTTTGTCAATCAGGTGCAGCAGAAGATCCAGCGGTCCTTCAAACACCGGAAGCTTTACAGAAATCGCCATGATGTACCTCCCATTTTATCTTCCGCGCCGGCGGGGAACCAGCGTAATCATAATCAAAACCCGTGGATTATGGATCCGTATGGGAACTGTGTGCTCCCCGAGACCTGCGCTGACAATCATTCGTTGTTCTTTTCTCGCGAAATCTCCGCAGCAGTATCTGGGAAAAGGATGAAACTGCGGAGACACCAATCCGACTCTTCTTCCAAGCCGCATAAGCCCCCCATGGTAATGTCCCGAGAGAATGAGATCTGCTCCCCACTGAAAATAAGTCTTTCCATATCTGGGATTATGTGCCAGAAGAATTCGGTATTCTTCAAGAGAAGTTCCCCGGCTTCCCAAAAGTTGATCCATATGCCCGCAGGTCAGAGGTTTTGACCTCGGTTTCCGATAATACTCTTCCTCCAGTTCCAGCCCGTAAACGCGAAAACGGCTTCCCCGTATCTGAAATTCTGCCTGATCGTTGTGCAGCAGGGTCACCCCCATCGCCTTCAATTTTTCCTCATACACCTGATATGCTGTTCCATAGCACTCTGTATTTTTCATCATCCGATACTCATGGTTGCCCAGAGCATACCAGACCGGATATTTGTTTCCAAGTCTTCTCATCAGCTCCAAGGCCGGCTCTATGGAAGCTTCAGCCTCATACTTCTTGCCGATCACCATATCGCCGCCCACCAGGATTCCATCCGGAGAAAAAGAGGCAATCGCCCTGAAAAGTTTCTCATTATTTCGGCCGAACACCATGCCGTGGAGATCGCTGAGAAAACAAAAACGGATGTTTCCTGAATTCTGGCAGATTTTCCCGGACTCAATGGTATAGGGTTCCAGAAAAAATTCCGGTTTTTTCATTGGTATTTCCTCCTCACTTTTCCCATTATAACAAAGAGACTTCATTCCAGCCACATAAAATTTATCATATCGTCTCCTCCAGAAGCCATTCCTGCCAGATCTGCCTTAGACGATCTGTGTACTGTGCTTCTTCCATCCCCTGACGTGCCACAATCTTTACCTCCCCAATGGGCTCCTGGTCAAGATAATAGACCGTCTTTCCCAGGACATCCCCCTTTTTGACCGGTGCTTTCAGATTCTCGGACAGAACCGTTTTCTTCTTTACCTGATCCAGAGATTTTCCCGTGGTATCCACGTAGGTGAAACCTTTCTCGTACACGCCAGTCACCTGCTCTTCCTTTCCTCCCCGGACATTCACCGCGAATTCCCTGTCCGCGTCCTCATCCTGGTACAGGCTGCATCTGGCAAACCCATAGTTGAGCATGGCAGCCGCGTCCTGAAAACGAATCTTGTAATTCTCAGCGCCCATCACCACGGCAATCAGCGTCATTTGATCCCGCACAGCCACCGCGCTGACACAATACTTCGCCAGGCTGGTGCTCCCTGTTTTCAGTCCTACACATCCCTCATAGCTGCGCACCAGTTTATTGGTGTTGGTCAATCCGAATTCGCTGGTGCCCTGCCTGGTCTTATGAGTGATGGTATCCATCCAGATGGAAGAATAATTCAGAATTTCCGGATAGTGTGTCACCAGTTCCCGGGACATCAATGCCACATCGTAAGCAGTGGTGTAATGGTTCTCCGAGTCGGTAAGCCCGCAGCAGTCCTCAAAATGCGTGCTGGTCATTCCCAGACTCCTGGCTCTCTCATTCATCATTTTGACAAAGGCTTCCTCGCTGCCTGCGATATGCTCCGCCATGGCCACGCTGGCATCATTCCCGGAAGCAATCACGATACATTTGATCAGGGTCTCCACACTCTGCGTCTCCCCTTCTTCCAGATACACCTGAGAGCCTCCCATGGATTTGGCATGGGCACTTGTAGTCACCAGATCCTCCATCTGAAGTTTTCCCTCTTCCAGGGCATCAAAAATCAGTATCAGTGTCATAATCTTAGTGATACTGGCAGGACTGCGCATGGTATCTTTCTCTTTTTCATAGATCACCTTCCCCGTGGATGCCTCCAGAAGCACTCCGCAGGGAGCCTCGATCAGGCTCTCTTCCTGGGTCTCTTGCTCCGGGGATGTCTGCTCTGCCCGGACCGTATGTACCGGCATGAGAATAGACAAAAACATGGTCAGAACCATTGTGTATGCTGTGATCCTCTTTCCCATCAGTTCCACCCTTAAAAAACTTCTCCTTCTATTTTAGGGCAGATTGAATGGAAATATGCAAAGTCTTTTCCGGCCGCAAAAGAAAAGGATGCCTTACACTCCTTTGATTTTAGAGTTTTAAGACATCCAAAAACTTTAAAGCATCGGCGCGCACAGTCTGAGCAGACTCTGTGTGATCCGCACAGGGAGCTTTCTCTGTGTACAGTACTCCATAGTGATCTGCTGGCAGTACTCCAGAGTCTCCACGAAATCTTCTTTTACATCCATGACTGCGTGATTGCGGTACATCCACACACCATTCTCAAAATGCAGATACAGACTTCGATAATCCATATTGATGGTTCCCACCACCGCCACCTCATCATCGCACACAAAAGATTTCGCATGGAGAAAGCCTGGCTGATACTCATAAATCTTCACACCTGCCTCCAAAAGCTGCTCATAGTAAGAGCGGGTCAGAAGAAACACCATCTTTTTATCCGGGATTCCCGGTGTCATAATCCGGACATCCACACCGCCTTTTGAGGCCAGACACAGAGCCGTCATCATCTCGTTGTCAATGATCAGATACGGCGTACAGATATAGACATAGCGCTTCGCCCGGTTGATGATATTCATGTACACATTCTCACCCACGGTCTCATTATCCAGGGGAGAATCACAGTACGGCTGAACAAAACCGTCACTCTCAAAGGAAGCCGGATGATAACGGTACGGAAGATAATTCTTGAAATTACCTGTATCCTCCGTCTTGTTGACCGCATTCCACATATGGAGAAACATCGCTGTGAGATTCCAGACACCTTCTCCCTTCAGCATCACGCCTGTATCTTTCCAGTGTCCGAAACGTTCCCGCTGGTTGATATATTCGTCAGCCAGATTGATGCCCCCTGTGAACCCGGTATGTCCGTCAATCACACAGATTTTTCTGTGATCCCGGTTATTCATGATGACATTCAAAAATGGCCGAAACGGATTAAAGACCTGGCATTTAATTCCTTTTGCCTGAAGCTCCTTGTAGTATTTATGGGGAAGCGTGGTCAGACACCCAAAATCATCATAAATCAGCCGGACATCCACTCCTTCTTTTACTTTTTTCTCCAGAATATCCAGAATTGAACACCACATCACACCGTAGTTGATGATGAAATATTCCATGAAAATATAGTGTTTCGCGTTCTCCAATTCCTCAATCAGTGTGGGAAAAATATCATCTCCCACCTGAAAATATTCCACTGTTGTATTTTTATGGAGAGGATAGCCGGAATAATTCTGGATGTATTGGGACTGAATCGCCATACTGGGATCCAGGCTGCGCAGCTCCTCCATCTCAGCCTCTCTCTCCTTGAGATAAGGCCAGCACTCATCCAGAGCCGAGTCAAAACGCTCAGACATCCCTGAATTCACTCTGGATTTTCCGAATAACAGATACAGAACCATTCCAAAGACCGGGATCACCAGAATCAACGTCGTCCAAGCAAGTTTATAAGAAGGATTGATCTTCTTGTTCATAATCCAGAGGACACAGACGATACTGGCTGCGCTCAACGCCCAGGAGGCATATCTGGAATAATTATTCACCTGCCAAAAAAGTATAAAAATCCACCCAAGTTGTACAAGTAACGCTACAGTCACATAAAAAATGCGATTAAAAATTAATTGCAGTAATTTTTTCAGGGTTTTTATTAACACGGCTATTTCCTTCCGATTGCAATCTCTAAAAAATCCCTGCCGAATGACAGGGATTTTTTGCGCACATTAATTATATTTACGTTTTCTAGCAGCTTCAGATTTTTTCTTACGACGAACGCTTGGCTTCTCGTAATGCTCTCTTTTTCGAATCTCCTGCTGAATACCTGCTTTTGCGCAGCTGCGTTTGAATCTGCGAAGAGCGCTATCTAAAGTCTCGTTCTCTTTTACGATTACATTTGACATAGACTCACACCTAACCTCCCTCCAGTTGTAGATTGTGCTGAAATACAACTGTCTGGGTATTTGTATTGCACATCTGATATTATAGCAGATTCTGAAATTTCGTCAACTGGTTTTCAGGATTTTTGCAAAAAATTTGACTGAGAATCTCTATTTCAGCTGATTTTCCAGAATTTCCGGTATTTTTTCGATGGCCTCGTCCACTTTCTCCGGATTCTTGCCGCCGGCCTGTGCCATATTCGGACGTCCGCCGCCACCGCCGCCGACAATCGCTGCTGCGGCTTTAACCAGATTTCCAGCATGTGCCCCCTGTTTCATCGCTCCATCTGTCACCATCGCAAGCAGATTTACTTTTCCATTGTTCACCGCTGCCAGAACCACAACACCATCTGCGATCTTCTCTTTCAGCTGATCTCCCAGATCACGCATGCCATTCATGTCCACATCGGATAATTTCGCAGCCAAAAGCTTCACGCCCTTGACCTCCACCACATGGCTCATGATATCTCCCAGAGATCCCTGTGCCAGCTTGCTCTTCAAAGACTCATTCTCACTGTGAAGGTTCTTGATCTCTCCTTGCATCTGAAGAATTTTCTCATCCAGCTCCGCAGGTGTTGTCTTCGCGGACTTCGCCGCCTGTTTCAGAGTCTGTTCCAACTCTTTATAATAGCGAATCACACCGTTTCCAGTCAGGGCCTCAATTCTTCGCACACCGGCAGCGATTCCAGACTCAGATACCAGCTTGAACAGTAAGATCTGGCTGGTGTTTCCCACATGCGTACCGCCGCAGAGTTCCTTGGAGAAATCGCCCATGGAAACCACGCGGACTTTCTCCTCGTATTTCTCTCCGAAAAGTGCCATGGCACCTGTCTTCTTCGCCTCTTCAATGTCCATGATATCTGTGCGGACCGGCAGAGCTGCCTGAATCTCCTGATTTACAAGATCTTCAACCTGATCCATCTCTTCCTGGGTCATTGCCTGGAAATGCGCGAAGTCAAAACGCAGACGGTCAGGAGTCACCAAAGATCCCTTCTGTTCCACATGGGAGCCCAGTACAGTCTTCAATGCTTTCTGCAGAAGATGGGTTGCACTGTGGTTCTTCTCGGTGTCTCTTCGTCCCTGTACATTCACTTCCAATTTCACAATATCCTGATCGCTGATCATACCAGATACCATATGCCCCACATGGCCGAATTTTCCGCCGCGCAGCTTGATCGTCTCTTCTACCTGGAAAGTACCGTTCGGTGTGGAAATGACACCGGTATCTCCTTCCTGGCCGCCCATGGTCGCATAGAAAGGAGTCTTCTCCACAAAAATGGTTCCCTTCTGTCCCTCTACAAGGGAAGACACCAGTTCGGTCTCTGTGGTCATCACCGTCACCGCAGACTCAAAGGAGAGATGATTGTAACCCACAAATTCTGTGGTCACAGCCGGGTCAATCTCATCATATACGGTTGCATCCGCACCCATATAATTGGAAACTTCCCGTGCGTCTCTTGCCTGTGTTCTCTGGATCTCCATGGATTTCTGGAAACCTTCCTCATCCACCTGGTATCCTTTTTCCTCAAGAATCTCTTTGGTCAGATCCAGCGGGAATCCATAAGTATCGTAAAGCTTGAATGCATTTTCTCCGGACAGAGTCTTCTCTTTGGCTTCCCGCATCTTATTCTCCATCTCAGAGAGAATCTTCAGACCCTGATCGATGGTCTTGCTGAACTGATTTTCCTCATTATTCAGTACATTAAAGATAAATTCCTTCTTCTCTTCCAGCTCCGGATAACCGTCCTTGGAACCTTCGATCACTTCCTCACTCAGTTTCGCGAGGAAATTGCCTTTGATTCCCAGAAGGCGTCCGTGGCGGGCAGCACGACGGATCAGACGGCGCAGCACATATCCTCTTCCCTCGTTGGTAGGCATGATGCCGTCAGAAATCATGAAGGTGGAACTCTTCACATGGTCTGTGATCAGCCGGATAGAGACGTCCGTCTTCTCATCCTTAAGATACTCCACGCCTGCGACCTCGCAGACCTTGTTTCTCAGAGCGCAGTTCGTGTCCACATCAAAGATGGAATCCACTTCCTGGACAATCGTCGCCAGACGCTCCAGTCCCATTCCGGTATCAATATTCTTCTGTTCCAGCTCTGTATAATGTCCCTCGCCATCATTCTCAAACTGAGTAAAGACGTTGTTCCAGATCTCAATGTAACGGTCGCAGTCGCAACCCACTGTACAGTCCGGCTTTCCGCATCCGTATTTCTCCCCGCGGTCATAGTAAATCTCTGAACAGGGACCGCAGGGTCCTGCCCCGTGCTCCCAGAAATTATCTTCCTTGCCAAAACGGAAAATCCGCTCCGCCGGAATTCCAATCTCCTTGTTCCAGATCTCAAAAGCTTCCTCGTCATCCAGATAAATGGAAGGATAGAGACGGTTCGGATCCAGCCCGATCACCTCTGTGAGGAACTCCCAGGACCAGCGCAGAGACTCACTTTTGAAATAATCACCGAATGAAAAGTTTCCCAGCATCTCAAAAAAGGTTCCGTGGCGTGCTGTCTTTCCTACATTCTCGATGTCTCCGGTACGGATACATTTCTGACAGGTCGTCACTCTCTTTCTCGGCGGGATCTCAGCCCCTGTGAAATAAGGTTTCATCGGAGCCATTCCTGAGTTGATCAGAAGAAGGCTCTTGTCGTTCTGCGGTACGAGTGAAAAGCTTTTCAATGCCAAATGTCCCTTGCTCTCAAAAAATTCCAGGAACATTTTACGAAGCTCATTTACTCCATATTTCTTCAATATTTTCTCCTCCTTGGCGGTTTGGCACACAGATGCTCTCGCAGGCGTCATAGGCCCAACCGGATTTAGTATCAAAATTGAGCAGGCCATCACACATGAGCATGTGTGTGGCCTGTTTCAGACTAAACCCTATCATATCATATTTGTCTATTTGACGCAAACCTTTTTGAAGCTCTTTTTGCCCTTTCCGAGAAGAATTCCATCTCCGGACAGTTTCTCCTTGTCAAGTTCGAATTTGATATCAGTTACTTTCTCACCGTCCACGGTGACGCATTTATCTTTCTCAACGGCACGTCTTCCTTCATTTCTGGTATTCACCAGCTCAGCCTTCACCAGAAGAGAAATCACATCGATGGATCCCTCTGCCAGATCTTCCTCTGTCAGCTCAACGGTAGGAATGTGTTCAGAATCTCCGCCGCCCATGAAGAGTGCTTTGGCACCGGCCTCAGCCTTCTTCGCCTCGTCTTCGCCGTGTACCAGAGAAGTCAGCTCATGGGCCAGAATCTCTTTTGCCTGATTCAGCTGGCTGCCTTCCCATTTGTCCATCTCATCGATCTGTTCCAGCGGAAGGAAGGTGAGAAGTCTCAGACAGTGAAGAACATCCGCGTCATCCACATTTCTCCAGTACTGGTAGAAATCGAAAGGTGTGGTCTTGTCCGGATCCAGCCATACGGCACCGGCCTGGGTCTTACCCATCTTCTTGCCCTCGGAATTCAGAAGAAGCGTCTGAGTCATCGCATATGCGTTTTTCTGAAGCTTCCGGCGGATCAACTCTGTACCGGCCAGCATATTGCTCCACTGATCATCGCCGCCGAACTGCATCTGACATCCGTAATCCAGGAACAGACGGTAGAAATCGTATGCCTGCATAATCATGTAGTTAAACTCGAAGAAGCTTAATCCCTCTTTCATACGCTGTTTGTAACACTCTGCCGCCAGCATACGGTTGACAGAGAAATGCGCACCCACTTCTCTTAGGAGGTCTACGTAATTTAATTTCAAAAGCCAGTCCGCATTGTTGACCATAATCGCCTTGTCCTCACCAAACTCAATGAAACGGCTCATCTGCTTTTTGAAGCATTCGATGTTATGGTTGATGGTGTCAACTGTCATCATGGGGCGCATATCTGTTCTTCCGGAAGGATCCCCGACCATTCCGGTTCCGCCGCCCAGCAGAGCAATGGGACGGTTGCCTGCCATCTGCAGACGTTTCATCAGACACAAAGCCATAAAATGTCCCACATGAAGGCTGTCCGCCGTGGGATCAAAGCCAATGTAAAAAGTCGCCTTTCCCTCGTTCAGAAGATCCTTAATCTCTTCCTCATCTGTCACCTGGGCAATCAGCCCTCTGGCCTGCAATTCTTCAAAAATTTTCATAATGTTTCCTCCTTTAACTCTTTTCTTTCACCGGGACAAAACCGCTGATAGGCTTTTACACTTGAAAATCAAAAAGAATTTCCGTGTATAAAAAAACTCCCGTCCTTTCCAAAAGGACGAGAGAACTTCCCGTGTTACCACCTTCATTCACAGACTGCTCACACAGACTGCCTCCATGGGTACCAACATACCCGGACAGTGTAACGTCTGTCAACACGTCGCAGCCTACTGCTCTTACGGTTCAGTGCGAAGCTCAAAGATGTATTCATCCCAGTCTTCCCGTACGCCTCTCACCAACCGGCTGTTCTCTGTCCGCTATCCCTGAGATTACTCCTTCTTCTCAATGCTGATACATATGAAAGTAATTGACTGTAGTATAACGATAAAATCCCACATTTGTCAACCCTATTTTTAAAAAAATCTGAATTATTTCAAAATCTCCCAAATTCCACTCTTCTGGAATTGTTCTGCCTCCACCCGGGCGGCTTCCACTGTCTCCTTCCCGTATCCGGCCTTTTCCAGCAGAACCAGTGCGTTCCGGCTGGTGGAAGGCCCTTTTCGCAGTTTGTAGCCAAAGCAGACATCCTCCCCTTCTACTGTCTCCTCAAAGTGGTAATTCTCATAATAGTTTTTCAGAACCGCCGTCAGCTCCAGATCATGTGTCGCTGCCAGGCAGTACACAGACGGCCGCGCCAGGCTCCTCAGGATTCCGCTGGAAGCCGCAATACGTTCTATTGTGTTCGTCCCTCTAAGAACTTCATCAATCACGCACAGAAGGGGCGCTCCTCCTTGCGCGAAATCCATAATCCGTTTCAGGGAGCGGATCTCTGCCATGAAATAGCTCTCGCCGTCCTGGATGCTGTCTCTTAAAGCGATGGAAGAACAGATCTGGAAGCGAGGCGCCCGGTATCTTGCCGCTGTACAGGTGTCAATTGTCTGAGCCAGAATTCCATTCACGGCCACTGCCTTTAAGAAGGTAGATTTTCCGGAGGCATTGGAACCTGTCAGAAGAATATGTCCGGAAGTCTCCATTGTGTTGGGCACCGGATTCTTTAACAGAGGATGATACACTTCTTCCAATTCTATTTTTCCACTGGGACTGCTGTCAAATTCCGGCTCACAATACCAGGGAAGCCATTTCCTGAAAGAGGCGACGCAGATTGCGGCATCCATCTCTCCCACTGCCTCCAGCAGTTCCTGGAACTCTGACTGGTGCTTTTTTGCCTCAGCAAGAAGGCCAGGATATACAATCAGGTCGATGTGAAAGAAAAGTTTCAGATAGTCCAGCAGCAAGCCTCCCAGGCTTCCTCCCGCTCCCTGTCCGCCGGAAAACCAAAAAAGTCTCCTTCTGAATCTTCCCAGATCACGCCGGATCCGTGCCACCGCCTTACAGTTGTTCTCAACCTGCGGCCAGGCCACCTTCTCCAATCTGCCCCCCGCTTCCAAAATCCTTCCCAGACTGGCAAACAGATGAATGCAGGGCTCAGAGGCTTTCCGGTCTCTTCCCATCTGATAGGTGAACGCATTCAAGACCAAAAGAGCAAAGGTGGCAAAAACCGCTGCCACCGGAAACACCGCCAAAAGAAGCAGAGAGACTGCCAAAGCTCCCGCCTGAAGTAAATGAGGAAGATAAGAAATCCTGGCGGCATGCTCCAGATCCCTCACTGCAGCTTCTGTATTGTACCGGGTCTTCTTTCCGATATCGGCCAGAATCAGCTGCATCTCTTCCCTTGCCTTGTCATTTTGCTGAAAGAAATGGATCATCTGACGAAAATGCCCCGATGTCTCCATAAGTTTAGGCAGGCGCAGCACCCGGTACAGGTATTCTTCACCCGGCGCGGACATGGTCCGGTTTATCTTCGAAAAGATCGTATCCATCTCCAGATCGTTCCAGGTGATATCATCCAGATATCCCGGAATTTTACTGTCTTCTCTCCGGGAAAAAGCTGAGATTCTCTCCAATTCCTCTCCGGTACAGCTCCGTTCACAGACGGAACCGAATTGTTCCCTGATCTGCTTTAGCCGCTCTTTTTTCTGTCTTCGGTTTTCTGCGGTTATCAGCCAGGCTGCTGCCAGTAAAAACAGGCAGGCCCCTCCAATGACTGTCAAATAAGGATTCATAAAATTTCTCCGATTCTTCAGACTAATGCCGACATCTCTGTGCATGTCAGGCACAGGGTTCATTATACTCTTGTTCCTTTTTCACTGTCAAATTCTTCCCCTCTTTTCTGTCACCCATTCCCCGGCTGCGACATAAGATGGAGTGTAATCAAATTTTGGAGGATTCAACATGAGTGATTTAGCAGCAACCAACTGTGGATGCGGATGTGACAATGGATGCGATAACGGATGCGGAACAGGACTTTTCGGAGGCGGCAACAGCTGCAGCTGTATTCTGTGGATCATCGTACTGATGTATTTCTGCGGCGGCAGCAACTATAACAACAATGGCTGCGGATGCGGCGACAACAGCTGTCTGCTGCTGATCCTGCTTCTGCTCTGCTGCGGCGGCAATGGATTCGGCGGATGCGGATGCTAACAGGCATACCGGCAGGGGACTTTTCTCAAGTCCCCTGTTTTTTCTTTTCTGTTTCCTCTTTGGAGGAATTCCCGTCTCTTTGCATTTGCTTTTTTCTCATGCACTCCAGGTCAATTTCGTAGACATCATTTCCATCAATCACAAATTTTTCTTTCTTTTCTTCCATGATCCCTCTCTCCTTGGCGCATCTTTCCTACAAACTTCTGCGCCATCTTTTTTTATTAGAATATGTCTGCCTTTTCATAATGGTCAGTCATAAGGACGAATTTTCCCTCATAGACTGTGTAAAAAAGGAAAAGATTATGAGTCAGGAACATTCGATTCCCATGACCACTTTGGACGAGATGGTCTGTGACGGAAGCCTTCAGATGCTCAAGGCCTCCCTTCCTTATCTGTCCGGAAACGGTCAGAGAATCTTATCTGTGTGTACAAAATTCCTGGAATTCAAGCATACGATGGATTTGTTCTCCCATCCGGGTGCCGATCTGTCTGCCTGCGAGATTCCTCCTGCGTCTTCTCTGGATCCTATGAGTATGCTGAATGACATCCGAAGATTCTGCGGTCCAAGAACCCAGGAAAATATTGATCAAATGATCAATCTTCTGGTGATGGTTCAGATGCTGGAAGTCTTCCATGCCGATCCGGAAGGGGAACCGTAATATTTTTTATAGAAAGACAGGTGATTCTATGTCACAAGACTGGATGAATGATCCCCGTCTGAACGGGGTAGACAAAAGCAAACTCGCTCTTCTTCAGAGTCTGGCCGATCAGGGAGGACAAAAAAATCCCTCTGAACTGATTCCTTTTCTGATGGCGGCCGCCAGTCAGGGAAAAAGCCAGGGGGTAAATTTCAATTCCGCGGAAATGGAGCTGATCATCGAAGTTTTAAAACAGGGACAGTCCCCCGCGGAAGCTGCCAAGATGGATAAGATCATCAACCTGATGAAAATGATCCGGTAGCTGCGAGTCTTGGCGCGGGATTCGGGTCGGTATCAACTGACATCATATTTCTCCGGATCCCTGCGCATCCTCGCGGAACATTTTTCTCTTATCGTTTCTCCACAATATGTTCTTTGTCTTTATAAATGTGTCCTGCCGGGACACAGCCTCTGATCGCCGACAGAGGATATACATTGGTGTGACGTCCGATCACCGTCCCCGGATTTAAGACAGAGCCGCATCCGATATCCGCCCAATCTCCTAAAATCGCGCCCACTTTTCTTCTCTGGGTGTTTATCTCCTCTTCTCCCGCACGGATCACCACAGACTGATTGTCTGCTTTTACATTGGAACAGATGGAGCCGGCCCCCATGTGCGCATGGAATCCCAGCACGGAATCTCCCACATAATTGTAATGAGGAACCTGTACTTTGTTAAATAGCACTACATTTTTCAGCTCTGTGGAATTTCCCACAACTGCGCCCTCTCCCACGATGGCATTGCCACGGATGAATGCACAGTGGCGGATCTCCGCCTCCTTGCCGATGATCGCCGGTCCATTGATATAAGCCGTCGGGGCAATTTTCGCGGACTTTGCAACCCACACATTCTCCCCTCTTTTTTCATATTCCTCAGGATCCAGGCTCTCGCCCAGCTTCAGAATGAAATCACCAATCTCGGACAACACTTCCCAGGGATACGTCTTTCCCTCAAACAAATCTTTAGCAATGGTCTCATTCAAATCCAACAGATTCTCAATTGTGTAATCTTTCATCTTATTTACTCCCTTTTTTCGTTTTTGACGATGGATAACAGGCAGCGGCAGCATCATAAAATCTGCGCAGTGCATACTGGTAATTCGTCCCCATAACCTGGTCCGTTCTGGTTCGGATAAAGTTTTCCAGCTTATCCATATATTCCTGCGTGGTAATGCTTCCCTCTGCCACATAGGTCAGACCTTTTTCCCAGCTGGCTGTCAGATCCGGATTCAGAAGGGAACGGATGGAACAGTTCACCACATCATAGACCATCTCTCCCAAAAGCGTCGGCGTGATGATCTGCGTCTTCTGATTCAGCTTCAGATACTCAATATGAAACAGCTTCTTCAGGATCTCCGCCCTTGTGGCGCTTGTCCCGATTCCGCTGCCTTTAATCTGGGCCCGAAGTTCTTCATCCTCTATGAGCTGCCCCGCATTCTCCATGGCCAGAATCATGGAACCGGAATTATATCGCTTCGGCGGAGAAGTCTCGCCCTCCTTCACCGTCAGCCGGTCTACTGGAAGTATAGCACTCTTGCGCAGTCCCTGCAATGCTTTCAAAAGAGCTTCGTCACAGGCTGTCTCCTGGCCTTCCTCCTCATCACCGTTTTTTCTCCCGGAAGAATTTGCGGCAATCTTTAAGTATCCCGGTTCCAGAAGCACCCGAAAAGAGCTGAAAAAAGACTCTGTCTGAATCTCTGTCACCAGACTGATTTTCTGATATACCGCCGGCGGATAAAAAATAGACAGAAAACGCCTCACGATAGTCTCATACACCCGCTGAGAGAGCGCTGGAAGCTTGCCGAGGACATGAAGCCCCTGTCCTGTGGGAATCAGCGCATAGTGGTCTGTCACCTGTTTATCATTCACATAACGGCTTCTCAGGATCGTTTTGTGAGTTCCCTCTCTCAAGATTGACGCGGCAGCCTCCATGGCCGGCGGATATTTCTGAAGTCCGGCCAGATTTTTTCCAATCTCCTTGGCCGCAGCGGTGGAGAGTACCCTGGCGTCCGTTCTCGGATAGGTCACCAGCTTCTTCTCATACAAATCCTGCGCAATCCGCAGAGTCTCGTCCGGACTGATTTTGAACAACTTGGAACATACATTCTGCAGCTCCGCCAGGTTAAAGAGAAGCGGAGGGTTCTTCTTCTCTTTCTTTCTCTCGATTTTCTCCACAACTGCTGTGACTGGCTCCTTCGACAACTCCCTCACCAGTTGTTCCGCATCCTGCTTCCTGAGAAATCCATTCTCCTTATATAATTTCGGATACTGAAAATACCGGCTCTTCTGCGTGACCCGCCACTCCCCGTCAAATTTCTTTCCAGAGAGATCCATGGTACTGATCACCCGGTAAAAGGGGGTTTTCACAAAATTGCGGATCTCCCGCTCTCTTCGCACCACCATTCCCAGGACACAGGTCATCACACGTCCCACGGAGATCGGCTGATATTTTGTCTTCCGGTAGCTGGCGATACTGTTTCCATATTTCAGGGTGAGAAGGCGTGAGAAATTAATTCCCATGAGATAATCCTCTTTTGCCCGCAGATAAGCCGAGTCCGCCAGATGGTCATAGGCCGACAAATCCTTCGCCTCACGGATTCCCCTTAAAATCTCTTCCTCTGTCTGAGAGTCAATCCACACCCGCTTCTTTTCCTTCCCGCTGACGTGGGCCATCTGATCCACGAGACGGTAGATATACTCTCCCTCCCGCCCCGAGTCTGTACACACATAGATCGTGCCCACATCTTCACGATTCAGAAGGCGGCTCACAATCTCAAACTGTTTCTTTACAGAAGGGATCACTTCATATTTAAATTCACACGGCAAAAAAGGCAGGGTATCCAAACTCCACCTTTTGTATTTCTCATCATAAGCTTCCGGATAACTCATGGTGACCAGGTGCCCTACGCACCAGGTCACCACGTATTTCTCTGTCTCCAGATAACCGTCATGACGTCCGCCGTTTACTTTTAAAACTTTTGCGAATTCCTGCGCCACACTGGGCTTCTCCGCAATAAACAAAGATTTTTTATTCATACTGAATTATTTTTTCTGGATGTAACCTTTCGCTTTCAGTGTCTCAGCACACAGGATCGCTCCGCCTGCCGCACCGCGAACAGTATTGTGAGAAAGTCCGATAAACTTGAAGTCATAAACGGTGTCCTCTCTGAGACGTCCGACAGAAACACCCATTCCATTCTCATAGTTCACATCTTCTGTAACCTGAGGACGGTTATCTTCCTCCAGATACTGGATAAATGGATTTGGAGCACTCGGAAGGTTCAGCTCCTGAGGAAGTCCCTTGAACTCTCTCATTGCCTGGATTAACTGCTCTTTGGTCGGTTTCTTTCTAAATTTCACAAATACGGATGCAGTATGTCCATTCAGTACCGGAACACGTACACACTGGCTGGTGATCACTGGCTCGGTTGCCGGAACGATCTCGCCGTTCTCAATCTTACCCCACAGCTTCAGAGGCTCTTTCTCGCTCTTCTCCTCTTCTCCGCCGATATACGGGATAATGTTGTGCTCCATCTCCGGCCAGTCTTTGAAGGTCTTTCCTGCACCAGAGATTGCCTGATATGTAGAAACCACAACCTCATAAGGCTCAAATTCTTTCCATGCGGTCAGTACCGGCGCGTAGCTCTGGATGGAACAGTTCGGTTTTACCGCGATAAATCCTCTGGTGGTTCCCAGACGTTTCTTCTGAGTCTCAATGATATCGAAATGCTCCGGGTTGATCTCCGGCACAACCATCGGAACGTCCGGTGTCCAGCGGTGTGCGCTGTTGTTGGATACAACCGGAGTCTCTGTCTTGGCATAAGCTTCCTCGATTGCACGGATCTCCTCTTTGGACATGTCCACAGCAGAGAATACAAAATCTACAGTAGCCGCAACTTTCTCAACTTCGTTGACATTCATCACAACAATCTTCTTCACAGCTTCCGGCATCGGATTATCCATTTTCCAACGTCCGCCCACTGCTTCCTCATAAGTCTTACCTGCGCTTCTTGCACTGGCAGCCAGAGTCACTACCTCAAACCATGGATGTCCGTCCAGAAGAGAGATGAATCTCTGTCCCACCATTCCCGTTGCACCTAAGATACCAACTTTTAATTTTTCACTCATATTCTTCTTACTCCTACTCTACTATTTATGCGTCTTTGCATTGCGCACATTTGTCTTTCTGTTACATAATACTATAACAACTTGCATAAAAATGCAACACTTTTTTTAGTTTTTTTTCAAATACTCCTCTTCCCTGGCAATCACCTGCTCCATCACTTCCGGCCCCGGAGCTCCCAGGGTCATTCTCTTTTCCACACAGGTCTTCATACTGATCGCCTCATAGATATCTTCCTCAAAGACCGGACTGATCTTCTGATATTCAGAAAGAGGAAGTTCATCCAGAGAAATTCCCTTTTCAATACAAACCAGCACCAGCTGTCCCACGATTCCGTGTGCGTCACGGAAAGGCACTCCATGATTGACCAGATAGTCTGCCGCGTCTGTCGCGTTGGTAAAACCATTCTTGGCACTTCTCTCCATGTTGTCCTTCTTGAACTCCATGGTGGAAATCATGCCCTGGAACAGAGCCAGACAGCCCTTCACCGTATCGATGGCATCAAAGGTCAGCTCCTTGTCTTCCTGCATGTCTTTGTTGTAAGCCAGAGGAATCCCCTTCATCGTGGTCAAAAGACTCATCAAAGCTGCGTACACCCGTCCTGTTTTCCCGCGAACCAGCTCTGCGATATCCGGATTTTTCTTCTGAGGCATGATGCTGCTTCCAGTACTGTAGGCGTCATCGATCTCCACGAACTGATATTCATTGGAATTCCACAGGATAATCTCCTCGCTGAAGCGGCTTAAGTGCATCATGATGGTGGACATGGCACTGAGCAGCTCAATCACATAATCCCGGTCAGAGACCGAATCCATGCTGTTCCAGGTCGGCCCGTCAAAACCGAGAAGCTGTGCTGTGTACTCCCTGTCCAGCGGATAGGTAGTTCCCGCCAGAGCACCTGCGCCCAGCGGACAGGTATTCATCCTGACACGGATGTCACAGAGACGTCCCCTATCCCTTTTGAACATCTCAAAATAAGCGCCCACATGATGAGCCAGTGTCACCGGCTGTGCTTTCTGAAGATGGGTAAATCCAGGCATGTATGTATGTACATTCTCTTTCATGATCTTCAGCAGAGATTCCATGAGACTCTTCACCAGATGATCCATCTCGTCAATCTCATCTCTCACATACAGCTTCATATCCAGAGCCACTTGATCATTCCGGCTTCTTCCCGTGTGAAGCTTCTTTCCGGCATCTCCGATTCGGTCGATCAGATTCGCCTCCACAAAACTGTGAATATCTTCATATTCACTGGTAATTTCCAGTCTTCCGGATCTCACATCATCCAGAATTCCCTGCAGGCCGTCCAGAATCTGCTGCTTCTCCTCCTCCGTGAGAATCTGCTGCTTTGCCAGCATCTTCACATGAGCCATACTTCCACGGATATCCTGCTCATAAAATTTCTGATCAAACGATATCGATGCATTAAAGTTGTATACCAGCTGGTCCGTCTCCTTTGTGAAACGGCCTCCCCATAACTGTGCCATATTTCTTCCTCTTTTCCTCATATTCTCATTTTCATATACGATGCGCACAAAATTCCAGCTATTACTGCCAGACCCTCCTGCGCACAGCAACGTTAACGGTAGTGTAACATGAAATAAGAGCACAGTCAAAGGCTGACTGTGCTCCCCCATTCGATTTACCCGTAATAAATATAAAATTTTGAATAATAATCTGCCGGCGACTTATAAGTTGTACTTCCCACTCTTCTGTTGGCAACTACATACATGTAATAAGATTTTCCAATCTTCATTCCTGTCTTGGTATATGTAGTTCCTGTGGTAGTCTTCACCTTCTTATATCCGGAATTCGGACTTGTCGACACATAAACCGAATAATTCGTGGCTCCGGCCACTTTGTTCCACCGCACGGTCATTGTAGATTTCGTAGCAGATTTTTTATAAATTTTAGGCTGCTGAGCCAAATAAATGGTTCGTTTTGCGCTGTATACTTTCTTTCCATTCAGCGTAATATAGCCATTGACCTCCACTTTGTAATAAGCACTGTATTTGAGCGGAAGATAGCAATAACTCAAGTTCGATGTAGTCAGTGTCTTATTTCCCTTCGTCTTCACATTGGTATACTTGACCCGGTATCCTTCCACTGCGGCATTTGACGGTGTCTTAAAATACAGGGTCATTTTTCCCGTTGAATGGTTTGTGGATTTTCCCCGGAATCCAGGCTGTCCCGGCAGAGTCTTGCAGGTAAACGTCCCCGTACTTGCCAGCAAAGTTCCCTTGGAAGTGTACGCCTTCACGCTCACATAGTATTTGGAATTAGCGGAAAGGTGATTGACCACAACCGACGGACTGTACATCATGAGTGAATCGGTCGTACTGCTGGTCGATTTACGGTAATAAATGTTATAATATTTCGCATTTGTGATCTTACCCCAGGACAAAGTAAAACTGGAAGTCGTTGCCTTCGTCTGAACCACTGTCGATGATGAAGCAGATGCAAAAGCCTCACCACGGTTCTCAAACTGTGCCGCTGGTTCCAGATTCTCTTCCAGGTCTGCCGCCATAACAGCTGCGGCGCTCCCAAGCAGCAAAAGCATCCCTGCAATCAAGCCTAAAAATCCTTTTTTCACTCTCCTTCTCATTTTATCCCTCCTCATGCAGTTATCGTTGAGCAATTCTTAAATTTACTCTCTACAAAAATAAGATATCATAAAACAACCGAAAACCGCAATAATTTTTTTACAATTTCAGCTATTTTTATCTATTCTCTGCCTCCCGTTTTGAAAAAACGCAGCCGCAATAATTCTGACGGTACAGATTGTACTCTCTAGACAGTTCCACAGAACGCTTGTACCCATTTTTCTTCTTAAAATCCGATGGAAGATGGCGTACCTGATAAATCTCCTGAAGCTCCTCTCCGATTTCATTAATTTTTTCTGCATTCTTCAGCGGGCTGATGCTCAAAGTGGTCGTAAAATAGTCATAATCTCCTTCCGCCGCCAGTCTCGCCGCCTCCTCCAGGCGCAGACGGTAACAGGCAAAACACCTCTCACCCCCTTCTGGAATATCCTCCATTCCTCTGGCCATATCGTAAAAACGCTGCGGCTCATATTTCCCCTCCACAAACTTAACCGGGTGAAGGTGGGGCTGCTCCTCAATCAACTTCTGGATCTCTGCCACCCGCTTTTGATACTCCGACTCCGGAGAAATATTAGGGTTATAAAAAAAGACGGTAATTGCGAAATACCTGGACAGATATTCCAGCACATAACTGCTGCAGGGAGCACAGCAGCTGTGTAAAAATAAAGTCGGAACCCTGTCTTCTTTTGAAATTTCCTGGATCAGCTGATCTAATTTTTTCTGATAATTGATTTTATTCATATTGAAAACCTTCTTCCTCTCTTGCTCAGCGTCAGTATAGCACAAGATTTCAAAAAAGTCATATATTACTATATACCAAAAGGGAGGTTACCAAATGGAAACACTGTTAGATGTAAGAAATGTAAGTTTGTCCTATCACACGGCCGAAGGTGAGACACAGGCCCTTTCCAATATATCCTTCCAGGTAAAAAAAGGTGAATTTCTGGCGATCGTAGGGCCCAGCGGCTGTGGAAAATCCACCCTTCTGGACCTGATCTGCGGTCTTTTGACACCGGAAAGCGGCTCTATTATCCTAAGTGGTTTTCAAAAAGGAAAAGATCGTGCCGAAATCGGCTATATGCTCCAGAAAGACCATCTGCTGGAATGGCGTACCGTCTACCAGAATGTCATCCTGGGACTGGAAATCCGCCATCAGCTGACACAGGAACGAAAAGCGTATGTGAATCATCTGCTCGCCCTCTACGGTTTGGACAAATTCCGAAAATCCCACCCCTCACAGCTTTCCGGAGGAATGCGCCAAAGAGCCGCTCTGATCCGGACACTGGCCCTGCAGCCGGATCTGCTCCTCCTGGATGAGCCTTTTTCTGCCCTGGATTACCAGACACGCCTCAACGTGAGCGATGACATTGGAAAAATTATTAAAAGAGAAGCCAAAACAGCCATCCTGGTGACCCATGACATTTCCGAGGCAATCAGTATGGCAGACCGGGTCCTGATCCTGTCCAAGAGACCTGCCGTAGTAAAAGATCTTGTGAACATTCATTTTAGCCTGACAAACCGGACGCCTCTGGAATCCAGAAATGCTCCGGAATTTAAAAATTATTTCAATCTTATCTGGAAGGAGCTGAACGATCATGACACATCCCTCGAAGGAACAAATCCTGTTTCTGAAAAAGAGAAAGCATGAAAAAATTCTGATCACCGTCTGCCGCATCCTGATCTTCGTGCTTTTCCTCTCACTTTGGGAAATCAGCGCAACAAAAGGCTGGATTGATTCCTTTATCTTCTGTTCTCCGGGAATCATCACCCAGACTTTCTGTGATATGTGTAAAGACCAAAGCCTCTTCACCCATATCGGCATCACACTTTGGGAGACCATCGCCAGTTTTTTCCTGGTGGTCGTCCTGGGGCTTGGCACTGCGGTCGTTCTATGGATTTTTCCGAAACTCTCCAAAATTCTGGAACCTTATCTCGTGGTTCTGAACAGTCTTCCAAAGTCCGCGCTGGCTCCCCTTCTGATCGTATGGCTTGGCGCCAATCAGAAAACCATCATCGTGGCAGGGATCTCCGTGGCGATCTTCGGTTCCATCATCAACCTTTACACTGGTTTTCACGAAGTCGACAAAGACAAACTGAAACTGATCGCAACCCTGCGCGGCACAAAACTGGATGCCCTGTTCAAGGTGATCCTGCCATCTTCCGTTCCGCTGATTTTCAGCGTCATGAAAGTAAACGTCGGCCTGTGCCTGGTGGGAGTCATCATCGGCGAATTCATCGGTGCCAGACAGGGACTTGGCTATCTGATCATCTATGGAAGCCAGGTCTTCAAACTTTCCTGGGTTCTGATGTCCATCGTCATCCTGTGCGTCATCGCCATGGTGCTGTACAGTCTGATCAATCTGGCAGAAAAGCTGTACCTCTCAAAGAGAGTCTCACATCCGTAGAAAATTAAGAAAGAGAAGTCTCCGAAAAGATATTCCTCGAAGACTTCTCTTCCTTATTTTCCGCGAACTGCCGCAATCATAAACATGGGGGTAGACTGATAATTCAGCCTTTCTTCCTCACTCCAGACCTGCTTCCAGATCTGAGTGTCTGTCTTGATCTGTTCGAATCCGATCTCCCTAAGTACTTTCACATCCCATTGCGGTCTTGAAGCCGCTGACAGCGGTACCTGGTAAGCAATCTTCTCCATACGGTCAATATCCGTACATAGATAATGGTCGTCCAGATTCTGCTCCTCCACATTCTGCCGGTCCTGCTCATAAGCTTTTCTCTGTTCTTCATCGTAGAGATAAGAATACCAGTTGGCATCAAAATTTAAAAGCTTTCCACCCTTGTCCAGTACCCGGTACCACTCTTCATAGGCTCTTCGGGGATCCGGAAGATTCCAGGTCAGATTTCTGGAAATCACCACATCAAAACTTTGGTCTGGAAAATCCAGATTCTGAGCATCCATCTGGAAAAATGTGATGAACTCTTCCAGTCCTTTTGTGTTCTCCCTGGCTTTCTCAAGCATCTCATAGGTATAATCCACCGCCGTCACATGATATCCCTGCTCGGCCAGAATTCTTGGAAAGAATCCCGGACCGGTTCCAATATCCAAAATCCGAAGCTGATCTTTTTCGCATGACGGGAACTGTTCCTCCAGAACCTTTAACCAGGCCCCTCTTTGCATCCCCTCCAGCTCTTTTTGATTCACTTCTGAGTACCCTTCCGTCCGGGTACTCCAGTATGCCTGTATTTCTTTTAATAAATCCATAACAACCTCGTCTTGCATTTTTTCTATTTTTGACAATCTAGATTATACCTTATTTTTAAAGATCTGTATACCAAATTCCCCCGAACTGTTTTTTATTCCTCTTTTGGCGGATACTGAGCAACAGCCGGCTGATAGGACACAATATTTCTCATCATACCGCTATCCGCCACCAGACATTCCCCAGTAATTCCATCGGCCATCTTCGTACACATGCCATAGATCGCAATGGCCACACTGTCTGCAGTGGGAACTTCATCCACGGCAGCAACCATCAGCTCTCTCCCCATCTCTTTTTGCTTTTCCGCAGACAGCGTTCTCACCGGCCCGTTCGTCATTGCGCCAGGTGTTTTCATACCGCCTGGAGCCACTGTGTTAACCATAATTCCAAACCGTTTTAATTCTTTTGCCAGCTCCTGTGTCATAGCGATAACTCCGCCCTTGGATGCCGCATAGTGAGCATATCCGCCGAATACCGGCTGAGAAACATACGCACAGTTCGAGGAGACAAAGACAATCTTGCCCTTGACCTGATGCTCCACCATGTATTTGCTCACCTGTTTCGCACAGCGGAAAGCACCTGTCAGATTAATATCGACCGTCTTCATAAACTCTTCTTCCGGAAGATCATAAACATGAGCGAAACTCCAGGAGCCTCCGCTGGTCACCAGAATATCCACGGATCCATACGTTTCCACCGTAAAATCAACCAAATGTTTCACAGACTCTTCACTTCTGACATCTGCCTGGCAGAACGTCACCTCATAATTTTTCTCTTTCAAAAGATCAATCGCTGCTTTCCCTTTCTTCTCTGTTGTTCCTGCAATCACCACTTTTGCTCCGCCCTGACAGAGTCTTTGTGCCACACAGAACCCAAGACCAGAAGTTCCTCCTGTAACAATAGCTACTTTGCCTTTTACATAAATCATATCTTCCAGAGGAAGTGTATCATTAATATAACTTTTCATTATCATGGCAGACATTGCCGCCGGATCAAAATTCATGTTTTCCATATCTTTTTCCCTCTTCTTTATAAAAAATATTTTTCTGTCACTACTGCGTCAAATCCATGGAGTTTGATATGATCTCCAGGTTTGAGTACGCCTTTTTTGACCAGAATATAGCCAATATTCGTGTCTTTCACATAACCATAAACCAGCTTCACCACACGTCCGATATCCTCTCCATCCACAATCACATGTTCACCCGGTCCTCCCAGATGACGGCTCTGAATATAGATATCCGCTTCATCCACTGTGAAGCCCAGCATTTCCCGCGCTGGACCCTGTTCTCTTACCTGCAGCAATGCTTCTTTTCCAATAAACTCTTTATCCCAGTCAATTCCCTTGTCCAGTCCCACTTCCAACGGATTGGCATGACGCAGATCTCTCATGTAATAAAATCCAGCCTCCGTAGGCAATGTCCATGCCATGACCTGAAATTCTGTCACTTCCACAGCTCCGAAGGGCTCTCCGGCTGCTCTTAATTTTTCTTCCATAGTATCTGCCTGATCGGCCGCCACATAAATCTCGTATCCCAGCTTTTCTCCTGTAAATCCAGCCCGGTTCACCATCACTTTCAGATCCCCGGCCTTATTTTCCTCAAAAGAGAAGAATTTCAAGTCATCCACTGGTTTTTCCACCAGAGCATTTACCATATCTCTGGATTTTGGCCCTTGAACAGCATACATATGATACTGAGGTGTAATATTTTCATATACAACCCGGTAATCTCCCCTATGCTTCTCCATCCACGCCTGCATATATGTGGCAAATAAAGTAGAAATCCAATACTTTTGCTCTCCCATGCGAAATACCACAACATCATCAATAATCTCGCCTTTTTCGTCCAGCATGGTAGTATATCTTTCTTTTCCTACTTTGATAGTGGCAATCGGTTTGGTAAATAATTCATCCAGAAACGCAGATGCGTCATCGCCGGTCACCTCTATCAACTGATGTGTCCACAGATACCATCCCACATTTTCTCTCACGGCCATATGCTCTTTGCGCTTCATCTCATCATATTTATATACATTTTTATACATATGTACGTTCCTCTCTTTCCCTGACTATTAACAGAATTTGTCGATTTTCCTTGCGATTTTAATGCGAAGTTTATCCTCCGAAACTTTCTCTTTTTCTTCCCACAAGAACCACTGTGCATTTACCAGAGTTCTGGTCATGCCATACCAGTATGCCACATAAGCATCTCCCATTTTGGCTGCATGACAGGTGAGTTTTCCCCGGTCGATTACATAGATAACTTCTTCGCTGTTAAAAGCTTCCGTCTCATAGGGAACGCCAAATGCCTGGAGGAACATCTCAATATGTCCTCCCATCAAACGACCGTCTTCCAGACCGGCCGGTGCCCCCAGCCATGCACGCTGCGCTTCTTTCGCATAATACTCTCCGAAAGCTGCCTTTCCGGCTGCTTCACAGACGCATCGTAAGACATGATCTACAGTCTTTTCCTCTAATTTCCCCTGCCGGAGAAGATAATCAATAGTCGGGAAAATATACAAGCAGGCCGCATTAGAATGACTCATCATTTCTGAGACACTGCTGTCATCCTGCTCCATATTGGTTCCATTGGAGAATGTATAGTCACATTCTTCACGAAACACCATAGATTCTTTCACCGTATCCTCTTCCTGCGTGTATTTAATCTGATCTTCTGTCGCAACAGGTCCGAAACATTCCCACTGCTCATGGGCTGGCATTGGATATTTATCCCGGCTTTCTGCCACAATACGGCAATGACGGTCACCGCATCCCCTTGCCTCTACCATATGGAATTCCAGTTTCGTTCCCGGGCGCAGTTTCTCAGACCAGGCTGTACTGCTCGCTTCCAAAGACTGGGTTGTGGCACGGCACAGCTCAGATCCTACGATGTCCCAGTCACAGACATCCAATTCTTTTTCTGCCCGGTAAGTTCCAAAATCCTGAACCCGTCCGCACATCAGCAGGCCTTCATCCCCGGCATCTCCAGTAAGGGCTCCCACAAAGCTTCCCCGGCAGAAAGGATGAACATTGTGCTGATCCATTGCATAGGCTCCATAGTTTGTCTGGATATAGTAAAGTCTCTGATAAGCCGCTTCACACATATACTGGGCACGCTCCTTATAGTCTGGAACCAGAATTCGCAATGCCTGCATACAGGCCGCACTCAGCACAGAATTATAACGAGAGACATAATGCATGGCATCTTTGTAGCTGATCAGTTTATCCCAGGGAGAACGTATCGCCGCATAGCTTTCCCGCACTTTCTTCCCCGTGTCTTTTGGCAGACGTTCATCAATTTTTTTACTCATATGGTGATTCTCCTTTCTTTGCCGCACATTTTCACGAAATCTATTGTGCCGTTCATTTGCTTTTTGTATAAAAAATTATATCAATTTTTATATTTTTTAAACAGACTGCATAAATATGAAACTTAGTAAAGGTCTTATCACCTGTTTGTATCCCGTTTTTATGCATAAATTTATGCAAAATGCACAATAATTAATCTTTATCTCTTATTTTTCTTTTCTGGGCATCAAATTTGCGATTTTTCTGTCTCAAAAATCAACAAAATGTAGACTCTTTTTTTATCTTCTTCTTTTTTATGGTTTTTTTCCATCTGGCATTTTATAATGAAAAACAGAGAAAGAACTTTATACGAATTCACGTCGTTAAGCGAAATGAGGTGTTTTATGAAACTGAATTTAGACATTATTTTTGATCATCTTCCCGATACTTTTCAGAAAAAAAGGCTGGGGAAATCCGTCGATTCCTTGCATCTTTTGCGGCCTTTGCTGTGTGATACATCCACTTTCATCCAAAATGGTTCTCTGTACATACTTCGGGCTGAGATACTGAACCAAATGTCTGTTCAAAAAAACGCCTCTTTTATCGTATTAGACAAATATATTAAACAAGAATGGATTTTAAACAATGTGGATCTTCTTCTGATTGAGGAACCTCAGGATTTTTTGACCGTTTTTAACGAAATCAGTAAAATTTATGATACCTTTGACAACTGGGAAATAGATCTTAGAGATGAACTGGAAAAAGACATTGATTTTGATATCAAAAATGTGTTGGTACTTGGAGCAAAAATGCTTAAGAATGACATTAAGGTCACAGACCACACTCTTCAACTCATTCTTCAGGCAAACTATCAATTTGACTCAAAAAACTCTGAACAAACATCAATTATTGTCACTGACACACGAACCCCTATGGATCTTCAGCTTTGCTCCCAGTTGAAAAACGTCTACCTTACAGAACGCAACATCACAAAACCTTATCTCTCGTCTTTTGAGCAAAGTAATGTCCGTTCTTACTGCAATAATCTCTATCCTCAGGAACATTTTGCCGGATGTATCGCAGTCTCTGAAATGAATCACCCTTTCTTAAAAGGCGATTTTTCCTTGATGGATTATTATTTTTCGTATTTTCAAAAAGCTTTTTTTAAGTATCTGCAAAGTTTCAATCCCATGGAGTCTTCGACAATCCAGGCCCTTTTTCATTTGCTGAACCAGGAACCTCTATCCCCGGAAGAGTCCTCCTATTTCACCTTAAAAGAAGGGGAACACTGGGCCTGTTTTAAACTCAAGGAACTGCCCAACAGCCGATATATGCCCAAAGAATACATGTACGCCACATTAAATACCTTACTTCCCCAGAAAGCCTACTCTGTGATATATCGCGGCGAAATCGTTGGTTTGCTAAAGCTGGGCAAATCACCGGAAGAAACGATAACACTGTTTCAAGAACTTCTGCACCGCATGAATTACACCGCCGGCCTCAGCAATAAGTTCACAGATCTCACCCATATTTCTCTGTACTTCCTGCAGGCTTCTTATGCATCACAGAACAACCGGCAAGATTCTCTCCTTTATTCTTTCTCCCAGTGTATTCTTCCGTACGTACTATACGAATGTACAAACAATATGCCGGCTTCTTTGCTCTGCACGGACGGTCTGACTGCAATTATGGAATACGACCAGAAACGAAATACGGATTATCTGCATACACTGGATGTATACCTTCAACACGAGATGAGCATCACCAAAACATCCGAAAACCTCTTCATTCACCGAAGCAGCCTTATGAAGCGGCTGAATAAAATCAAACAATTACTTCCGGAAACCGAAAGCCTGGATGATCCGGATACAAGACTATATTACCGGTTCTTTTTTGCATTAAGCAAACAAAATAAATGATCCAGGAAATCTTCCCCATCGGATAAAAAGAAATGACACAGACAGATAACAGATTCCCCCAGGGAACCGTTGATATGTCCGTGCCATTTCTTTCATTTGTCTAAATACCTCTGATAAAGATCGAAAATTCTCTGATTAAAGCAGCACATAATGATCTTGATCTCATAGTCCGTATGTTCTTTCAGCCACTTTTTCACTGTGTCCGCCGCAATCGGCACCGCCTCTTCCGGCGGGTATCCATAGACCCCGGTAGAAATAGCAGAAAAGGCAATACTGTGAAGATCATATTTTCTGGCCAGCTCCAAAGAGTTCCAATAACAATTGGCGAGATCTTGACGATCCCTATCTCTTCCCGAATAGACCGGCCCCACCGTATGAATCACATAGCTTGCTTTCAGACGATACCCTTTCGTGATTTTCGCCTCCCCGGTCTCACAGCCATGGAGAGTCCGGCACTCCTCCAAAAGCTCCGGACCGGCTGCCCGATGGATTGCTCCGTCCACGCCGCCTCCGCCGAGGAGACTTTTGTTCGCCGCATTCACAATACAATCACAATCCAGTTTTGTGATATCTCCCAATTCCACAAATATATTCTGCAATATTCTTCACCTCCGATGTTCGTGTTTTCATTTTAACACAGCTTCCCGGCGCAGAGTATAGATTTTTTCACATTCCAGTGGTATAATCGACTGGATTTTGAATTCAAAACAAACAATGGGAGATGATAAGTATGATTACCTTTCTTTTGATCCAACAGCTGCTGGTGCTGTTTCTGATCATGGGATGCGGCTACTTTCTGGTTAAGATTCATCTGGTTCAGTCTCAGGAGAGTCAGACCCTCTCCGTACTCACCCTCTATCTGATCATGCCCTGTGTCATCATCAATGCTTTTCAAATTGAATATTCCGATGAGATACGGGATGGTTTTCTGCTGGCTCTTCTCGCAGCAATATCCATCCATATCCTCTTATTTCTTCTCACCTGGATACTGGATCGCTTTTTCCATTTTCAGGCCGTGGAGAAAGCCTCCATTATCTACTCCAATGCAGGCAATCTGATCATCCCTCTGGTGGCAGGAGTCCTGGGAGCAGAGTGGGAAATTTACGCCAGCGCCTTCATGTGTGTGCAGATGATCGCTCTGTGGACCCACGGACAATCCCTGATGCAGGGAACTTCCTCTGTGAACTGGAAGAAAATTCTATGCAACGTCAATCTGATCGCCATCATCGTGGGGGCATTTCTGTTTTTTGCCAAGATTTCCCTCCCGGCTGTCCTGGCGGATACCCTAAATTCTCTGGCTTCCACCATAGGACCAATCAGCATGCTGGTTCTGGGAATGCTCCTGGCGGATGTTTCCTGGCGAAATGTTTTCTTGGGCAAGCGGATCTACCTGATCACACTGCTGAAAATGATTGTTCTTCCCGGAATGATTCTTCTGTTTCTGCGCTTTTTGAGCCATACAGTACCCACCGCTCACGCCCGCACAATCCTGCTCATCAGTCTTCTGGCTGTTATCACCCCTTCTGCCACCACCGTCACGCAGATGGCCCAGATCTACAGCCAGGATGCCCCTTACGCAAGCACCATCAATGTAATGACTACGATTCTGTGCATTGTGACAATGCCGCTGATGGTAACCCTCTATCTGCTGTGAAAGCCCTATGCAGGAAAAGCATTTGTGTTATAGGAAATTTTTTCCTGTAACACAAAAAGAGGACACCGTTCGTGCCCTCCCATCATATGCTTTCGGATCTATTATTCTTCTTTTTCCTTTTTCAGACCAGGTACTACCTGCTCCTGTGCTTTAATTGTGTATCCACATTTCGGACAAACAGAGTCTTCTACCACTCTTCCATTTGATGTATATACATCCATCTCAGTTCCACACTGAGGACATTCTCTCTCGTCCAAAGCCCATGTCTTGTTGCCGCCTTCACAGCCATCCATTACTGCCATTGCCAAAACCTCCTTATTTTCTTGATTAAAACATCATTCAAATCTTTCATTTACAGAGCCATTATAACATGTTTTTTTCAGAATGTCATTCATATTTTCAAAAATCGTATAAACAAATCTTTGAGGAGCATCAAGGAAAAGAAGTTGATTTATCGATCATTTTAAGATATAATGTACAAATCTGCAACTGGAAAACTGACGCAATTGCACGCCGCAGTCTTTCGCGGCATAAGACCGAATTATGAATTATACCTGGATGGAGCTGCTCTGGCTTCTCTTCATCTACTCTTTTTTGGGTTGGGTGTGTGAAACCATTGTCAGCACAATTAAAAAGAAAAAATTTATCAACCGCGGCTTCTCCAACGGCCCCTTCTGTCTTGTCTACGGAGTTGCTGCTGTCCTGATCGCTCTGACTATGGATGATCTGATTGACAATCCTGTCTTCCTCTTCCTAGGATGCGGTTCTTTGTGTACTCTGATCGAATGGGTCACCGGGAAGACTCTGGAACGGATGAATCAGCACAAATGGTGGGACTATTCCAAAAAACGCTGGAATTTTGACGGATACATCTGTCTCCAATATTCTCTCCTGTGGGCGGTGCTGGGCGTTATCAGTATTCTCTATGGAAACCAGCTCTGTCTGACTATCTACCATGCTATCCCGCGTCTGATCAGAACGATTCTGCTCTGGGCCTTCCTCGTTGTCATCCTTCTTGACATCGTGGCATCATCGGCAGCCGTCTTTCACATTCAGAAGCAGGTGCCATCTGTCATCCGCTGGAACCGGAAGGTCGCTATCTATTCCTACCGTTTTCTCCTTGGAATCATCCGCCTTGTGGAGCACCGTATGGCAAAAGCTTATCCGGCCATCCTGGAGAAGACAGAAAAAATCGGAGGAAAAACCGGCAAATTCGCAGAAGGCTGCGGTTTTTACAAACTGTTCTGGCTCTTTGTCATCGGCTCTTTTGTGGGAGATCTCGTCGAGACTGTATTCTGCCGGTTTTCCATGGGAAAATGGATGGTTCGAAGCAGTCTGGTATGGGGAGATTTCAGTGTTGTCTGGGGAATGGCCCTGGCACTGGCCACAGCGCTCCTTCACAAAGATATGAATAAACCAGACCGCTATATCTTTATGATTGGCACAATCTCCGGCGGTGTCTATGAATATGTGCTCAGCGTGCTCTCGCAGCTGGTCTTTGGACAGGTATTCTGGGACTACACTCAGATCCCCTTCAATCTGGGAGGAAGAATCAATCTTCTGTTCTGTCTTTTCTGGGGAATTGCCGCTGTTGTCTGGATCAAGTTCTTATATCCGAAACTATCCGGACTGATTGAAAAAGTTCCAAAACTCACCGGTTACATACTCACCTGGGTTATGGTAGTTTTCATGTCCGTGAATATCCTGGTCTCAGCCCTGGCACTGATCCGCTATGACGTAAGAGCCGGCGGACCTCCCGCTGCTGACGGCTGGGAACATGTCATAGATGTTCATTTTGACGATGAACTTATGCAGCACCGTTATCCAAGCTCCAAACCTGAGTTAAACGGTGTCAAACCGTCCACTCTGGAATAGAAAAGTAGGCCGGGAATCTATTCAAGGATCCCCGGCCTTTCCCTTGTCCAAAAGCTAGGACTCTCCAGTGGCCTCCTGATACTCCTGGGAGCCGGCTTCCTCCCAGCTTGTCTTTCCACTTGCAATCACTTCTCTGGTATCATAGACATAAGCATAAGTATCCAGCATCCTGGCTTCCATAGGCGACCAACTGCCATCTGCCATCTTTTCACAAAGGTATTCCACATACAGACCGCACTGTCCATTCTCTGATTCCCGATCATACGCCAGGTAGCGGATCTGCGTCTTATCTTCCTCCAGAATAATCCGCAAATTTCCTTTGGCATCACTGCTCTTTGTATATGTATCTCCCCTTCCCGCAAAAACTGCATCATAAACCGCCCGAGACCCCTCTTCCATTCTCAACTGCCTCATATGAATTTCTGACTGGTTTTGCGAAAAAATATCCGTCTCATCCTCTTCTGATTTTCCGTCATAAAACAACCGTACCTGAACGTCATTCTGCTCCTCCCCAAAGAGCTGTACTTCCACGTACTCCTCTTCCCAGGAGACCTGCCAACTCTCCGGCCGGATCACTTTTCCGTCATCGTAGAGGATAAAGCGGTACGAAGAGACTTTCTTCCCGTTTTTCTCAAGGAGCAGGCGCCCATTTGAGGGGCCGAAGAAAAACGGGGTCCCCACCGACTGTAAAAGCAACGTATACGCTCCGTCAGGAGAATCTGACTGATCCTTAGTCTCAATTTTATATCGAAACACATAGAGCAGAAGTCCGAAAAGAATTGCCGCTGTAAGCACCAGCAAAAGAATGATCAGCGCTGCTGTTTTTAGAATCTTCTTGATCATTTCCATAAAAACTCACTTTTTCACTATCTGATAAAAGCCCATACTATTCCAACAAGAAAAAGTATGAGCTTTTTTCGTACACAACAAAGTCTATCTTGTCAGATCAAGCCGATGGCTCTGATTTATGCCATGCTTGACGCTTTCTTTTGGCGCCTGGCGGACACTGCCTCAAACTCTTTTAATTTCTGACGCTCCTCCGCGCTTAGATTTCTTGGTACTTGAATCTGAACGACCGCATACAAATCTCCATACACCGACGGATTCTTCATAGAGACAATTCCTTTTCCACGCAGACGAATCTTTGTTCCCGACTGTGTCCCTTCTTTGATCTTGCACACTACCTGCCCATTCAAAGTACGAACCACAGCCTCACCGCCGAAAACAGCTGTCGTAAACGGAATATTCACCGTCGTATATACATCCAGACCTTCCCTCCGGAAACCAGGTTTCTCAGCCACATGCACCCGCAACATCAGATCACCATTCTCTCCGCCTCCGGTTCCTGGCATTCCCTTACCACGTAAGCGGACACTCTTTCCATCCTCCATACCGGCTGGAATATGCACCTGGAGAGATTGAACCCGGCCATCGGTACCTTTTAGGCTAATAACCTTTTCACACCCGAAGGCTGCTTCATCGAAAGTCACATTCACATCTGCAGTCAAATCGGATCCTTTCTGACGAAAGGCCCCGCTGCCATAACTGTTTCCATAGAAATGATTGCGGAAGTCATCTCCCTGAAAATCACTTTGATGGAAATGATAACTTTTTGAGCCGCTTTTGCCGGCATTTTTGAACATGCCTCCAAATAGATTTTCAAAAATATCATCCATATTGCCGCCTTCAAAATGAAATTCCTGATAGCCTCCCTTATTTCCGCCGAAACCGCCGTAAGCTGAGTTCGCTGCACCTTCATCAAACGCCGCATGACCAAACTGATCATACATTTTCTTCTTCTGCGGATCTGTCAAAATGGTGTAAGCCTCTGTGACTTCCTTAAATTTCTGTTCCGCCTGTTTATCCCCCGGATTTGTGTCCGGATGATATTTCTTCGCCAGTTTTCTGTATGCTCTCTTTATTGTCTTCTCATCTGCGTTTCGGTCAACACCGAGAACTTCATAGTAATCTCTCTTTCCTGTCATGTCAATCACCCTCAATCTATAAATTCCAGGACTGCCGATCGGAAAACCGTCTCTTTCGCAAATCCACGCGGCACAGCCTTCCTCAAAAGAAATTCCCCCGGTCTGCTCCGGGGGAAAGAATTCATCACCAGCCCTAATCGTCATATTCCTAGAGCAGAATCTCTCATGTTCTATATGTACTATAACAAACATCCACTGTCTTGTCAAGTTGAAATTTCTAAACATTTCGAAAACGATTCAACCCAGGTTCCTTACATTTTCAAATTTCCTTTCATGAACAAATCTCTGCCCAATTGCATAGGGTATTACACATGGTTTTATCCAAACAAATCTCTTTCCTGCTAAAAAATATGTCCATAAAGGAGCCTTTCTATGCGATTATCTCAACTCTCTCCTGGCCAGTCTGGCATAATCCTGGCTTTGAGTAAAAATCTGAACATTCAAAGAAGACTTCTGGATCTTGGATTTGTTCCAGGCACCAGAATTAAATGTCTCATCAGAAGTCCACTGGGAGACCCCACCGCTTATCTAATCCGCGGGACTGTCATCGCTCTGCGAAGAGAGGACGCCAGCAAAATTCTCATCACTCCGAAGAAGGCTTCCCCATCCCATCAAGAGCAATATTCATAAAATCTGGAGGTGTCTATGCATAAAACAGTGGCTTTGGCCGGGAATCCAAACGTAGGAAAAAGTACCTTATTCAATGCCTTAACTGGCATGAACCAGCATACTGGAAATTGGCCTGGAAAAACGGTTTCCTGTGCACAGGGAACTTGCCGGCACGGTGAGGATACTTATACTCTTGTCGACCTGCCCGGCTGCTATTCTCTGATGGCTCACTCAGAAGAGGAGGAAATTGCCAGAGATTTCATCTGTGCAGGACATCCGGACGCGGTGATCGCGGTCTGCGATGCCACCTGTCTGGAACGCAACCTGAATCTGGTATTGCAGATTCTGTCCACAGAAGTCCCGGTTATTCTCTGTGTCAATCTTTTGGATGAAGCCAAAAAGAAAAAGATCTCGGTCAATCTCAAACTTCTCTCCCAGGAACTGAAAATTCCTGTGATCGGTATCTGTGCCCGCCAGAGGAGTGGACTGAATCAGATATTTCCTGCTATCCAGCAAGCCCTTGACACTCACAGGAATGCTTCACCTGACCAGTATTCCGCGAAATTCCTTCAGGACACGCAGACTGCTGCCTTTATCCATCGCTGTGAAGCAATCTGCCGCAAGGCAGTCCGGTTTGAAAATCCACATTACGACCGCTTTGACCGCAGGCTGGATCATATTTTTACCAACAGAAAAACAGGATTTCCCATCTTATTTCTTCTACTTTTATTTCTCTTTTGGATCACCATCAGCGGGGCAAGCCTGCCCTCCTCTCTCTTGTATGACGGACTGTTCTGGGTTCTGGAACAATTAGAAAAACTTGCGATAAACCTCCAAATTCCCGAAATCTTATACGCTCCTGTGCTGTCCGGGATTCTGCGGGTACTCGCCTGGGTTGTCTCTGTCATGCTTCCACCCATGGCAATTTTCTTTCCGCTTTTTACTTTGCTGGAAGATTTTGGATATTTGCCTAGAATTGCTTTTTGTCTGGATCGTTGTTTTCAGAAATGTCACGCCTGCGGCAAGCAGGCTCTCACGGTCTGTATGGGGCTTGGCTGTAACGCTGTCGGTGTGACTGGATGCCGTATCATCGATTCTCCCAGAGAGCGGATGATCGCCATCCTCACCAACAGTCTGACCCCGTGCAATGGGCGGTTTCCAGTCATTCTCACGGTCTCCTCCCTCTTTTTCTTCACAGGGAATACCGGCATATCAGCTTCTCTGGGGGCAGCTTTCGTCTTGACACTGGTAATTCTGTTCAGTATCTCCATGACTTTGCTAGCCTCCTGGATCTTATCAAAAACGCTGCTAAGAGGACTTCCCTCCTCTTTTACTCTGGAACTGCCGCCATACCGCAGACCGCAATTTTTCAAAGTATTTCTCCGTTCTGTCCTTGACCGCACGGTTTTTGTTCTCGGCCGTGCTGTACTGATTGCCGCTCCCGCAGGACTCCTGATCTGGATTCTGGCAAATATACAGCTCGGTGACACCACCATTCTGCGCCACTGTGTCAGCTTCCTGGATCCTTTCGCAAGACTTCTCGGGCTGGACGGCGTAATTCTCATGTCATTCCTTCTGGGAATGCCGGCCAACGAAATCGTCATTCCCATTATGCTGATGACCTATCTGGCCCAGGGAAGCATTCTGCAAGTCGAAGATCTTGCTTTCATTGGACAGTTACTCGCCGACAACGGCTGGACCTGGATCACCGCCGTGTGTGTGCTCCTATTTTCTCTCATGCACTGGCCCTGCGGCACCACCATTCTTACCATTCACCGGGAAACCGGAAGTCTGAAATGGACGCTTGCCGCCATTTTACTCCCCACTCTAATGGGGATGACTGCCTGTTTTTTGTTTTCCTCCTGCGCACAGTTATTCTCCTTTTTTCTGTCGCCGTAAAATCAACATCATGTAGAGAATCCAGCATACTGCGTCCTATATAATTCATAATATTTTCCTTTTTTCCTTAAAAGCTCCTCGTGTGTTCCTGCCTCTGCCATCTCTCCGTGATCCATTACCACAATCATGTCTGCCTCACGGATGGTGGAGAGACGATGTGCAATGACAATGCTGGTACGGTTTTTCATAGCATTTTGCATCGCATCCTGGATGGCTTTCTCCGTTCGGGTGTCCACATTTGAGGTTGCCTCATCAAAGATCAGAATCTTGGGATCTGCGGCAAATGCCCGGGCAATGGTCAAAAGCTGTCTCTGCCCCTGGCTGAGTCTCTCTCCCTGTCCGGCCAGAACTGTGCTGTATCCCTCTGGCAGCCTCTCAATCATATCCTCACAACAGCTCATACGGGCCGCTTTTTGGATCTGCTGCACTGTGGCATTCTCATTGGCATACTTCAGATTATTCTCCACTGTATCGGAAAACAGTGCCGCATCCTGCAAAACAATTGCGACATTTTTCCGAAGACTTTCCCTCGATAGATCAGAAAGGTTTTGCTGATTCACTCGAATCTGGCCACTGTCAATATCATAGAAACGCATCAGCAAATTCACTAAAGTTGTCTTTCCGCTTCCTGTAGCTCCCACGAAAGCTACTTTCTTGCCGGAAGGCACATGCAAAGTAAAATCCCGGATCACTGGCTGTCCTTTCTGATAAGAAAAACAGACATTCTCAAAAGAAATCTCTGCTGTACCGTGATCGTCAAAGAGAGTTCCTCTTTTCTCCTCTTCTCCTTCATCGAGAACCTTAAATACCCGCTCTGCGCCTGCCAGGGCTGTCTGCAGCTGCCCGTAAATCTGAGCAATCTCATTCACTGGACGACTGAATTGCTTAGCATACACAATAAAGGCAGAGATCACCCCCACAGAAATCAGTCCTTTCACCGCAAAGTAGCCGCCGAAAACTGCAATCAACACAAAACCAATATTGCCGATCCCGTTCATCACCGGTCCCATCACGCCGCTGAAAATATCTGTTCGGATTCCGGCTTTTGTCAAGGCGTCTGAGACCTTGCAAAACTGTTCAATAGATGCTTTTTGATGATTGTAAGCGGCCACAGTGTGATAGCCCGTGATCATTTCCTCTGCCGCCGCATTGAGTCTCCCCAGATATGCCTGCCTTTTTCTGGAGAACTTGCGGACTTTGCCCGACAAGAACTTTGTGACAAAAACAGTCCTTGCGAATCCCGTTGCCGATATTCTGACAAGAAAGATGCACAAAAATGTTATTCATCGATCCACAGAAAATTCCCAGAAAAGCCAGAGAAATCATCTGCAGTCCCAGTTTTTTGATGATCTGTAGGTCACTGTCCCCTGCCCGTAAAATCCCCTCATCCACAATCCGGCCCATCAGTCCTGGCTGGAGCAGATCCATCCACACTTCCCCCAGCATAAAACCGGCGGCCAATATGGCAAAAGGTAAATATTTTCCGATATACTTCCACATAAACCCCTTCCCCCTGCCTTTCTCCCAAATCTGTCACCTATCTACGGTGTTTTTTCCGATAACGTTCTTCCCAGTCAGCGTCCAGTTTCTCTAAGATCAACAGAAAATTTTCTTTTTCCTGCTCTGTCAGACAGGAAAACATTTTCTGGTGGCTCCGGCTTCGTCTAAGAACCGCCTCTTCTGCTTCCTTTCTTCCCTTCTCAGTCAGACATACTTCCTGCGTTCTCCGATCCGTCTGACTGGGTGTCCTGCGAATCATTCCCAGATTCTCCAGCTTTCCGATCACCTCGCTGGCTGACCCTGGCTGAATTCCCAGCTTCTCAGTCAGCACCTTCTGTGTGATGCATCCTGTCTTATTCAAGATAATCAAAACACGTTTCTGGCTGCTCCTTCCCTCATCCAATGCTTCGATTGTGCGGGTAATATGTCTCAGGCTCTGAATTAATTTATCATTTTGATCCATTGTCGGCTCCTTTCAAACTTTTTTAAGATTCTGTAAAACCCTGGAATTCAAAGCTCTCCAGAAAGTCTTTCCGTTTAATAAATTAAGGTACCTTAACATTATACGGCTGTCCACCGTTTTCTGTCAAGGTACCTTAATTTTTAATCATCATGATATTTCATAGTTTTCTCTGCGCTTTTGCATAATCTGCCAATTCAATCAATTCACGGCAGAATCTGTGTCTTTTCTCCAGATTAACAGGGCAGACCACCTGTCTGCACCGGTCAATCCACTTCTTCGACTGTTCTACCCGTCCTGGATCGATTTCACAAAAAGCTCTCTCCCAGATCACTTCCACTGCCAGCGCCCTGGCAGACGGATAATCCAAATCATTCTCCCAGAGAATTCCTGTGACAAATGGAATTCCCTTTCTTTGCAATCTCCGGTACACAGCTGTTCCCATTCCATTTCCCCCGATCACAAAAATTTCCGGTTTTCCCAATATGGGGGTTAATTCCAGACTTCCCGTCAGTTCATTGTAGGAACCTGTCGTCATCTGATACAGTTCCGGTATATAACCTACAGTAAAAATTTCCTCTGGTGTCCCGAAACGGTCAATTTTATCCTCTCTCACACAGGCAATTTTATCAGAAATTCTTCCAGCAAGATCTAATTCATGAAGCGACATAAGCACGGTGAGGTTCCTAGTCCTGGACATCTTTTGAATAATGGACAGAAATTCCAGTTTATACCGGATATCCAGAAAAGACGTAGGTTCATCCAATACAAGAATGTCCGGCTGCTGACACAGTGCCCTGGCCAGCATGACTCTTTGCTTTTGCCCATCACTAATCTCAGAAAAGGCCCGGTTCTTGAATTCCTGAATATGAACCAATTCCATAGAATCTTCCACGATCTTCCAATCTTCTTCAGAAAGAATACCAAACCTTCCCGTATAAGGATATCTCCCGGTCGCCACCACATCCTTGCAGGTCATCATCTCCGGCCGGACACGCTGTGTTAATACCACAGACATTTTTCTGGCCAGTTCTGTCCCACTCATCTTCTGAATCTTTTCCCCGTCCAGCCAGACCACACCGCAGATGGGAGTAAGTTGGCGGATAATACTTTTAAGAATCGTTGTCTTTCCCGCACCATTTGGTCCAATCAGAGTCAGAATCTCGCCCTTTTTTATCTCCATCTCAATATTTTTAATCAGAGGAACCCCGTGATAACCAACGGTCAGCCCTTCTGTGCGGAAATAATATTTCTCCATCGTTCTACTCCATCTTCTCCTTTTTCTGACGTATCATAATGTAGATCACCACCGGTGCGCCAAACATGGCTGTCACCGTGCTGATGGATAATTCCGTAGGGGCAAACATGGTTCGCGCGAGCAGATCACAGAACAGGCAAAAAGCTGCTCCGCCTAGAAAGCAGGCAGGCACCATGAAAATAGGCTGCGCCGTTCCAAAAAGACTTTTCACCAGATGAGGGACCGCAATTCCCACAAAAGATACGGGACCTGCAAATGCCGTGACACATGCAGATAAAATACTGGATAAAACAACCAACGCAATTCGAAAGAGCGGAACATTCAACCCCATATTCTGTGCATAAGCTTCTCCCATCTGATAAGCGCTGATTGGCTTCGATAATAAGAAGACACAGATTCCTGTTATCACAACCACAACCACCATGATTGCCACATTATCCCAGTTAATTCCTGAAAAACTTCCCTGGGACCAGTTATGAAGATTGACAATATCAGAATCATCCGCAAAGGTAACCACAAAATCTGTGACTGCTGAACAGATATAGCCAATCATCACACCACTGACAATGAGCATAGACATCTGATTAATCACTTTGGACATCAAAACCACAAACCCCATGCAGATCATCGCTCCGATAAAAGCAGCAAAAATCAAAAGCCAGGAGCTGATCTGTATCGAGTAACTAAGGGAAGCTACCATAACAAGAGCCACAACCAACTTCGCTCCAGATGAGATGCCCAGAGTAAACGGGCTGGCAATAGGATTATGGAAGAACGTCTGCAAAAGATATCCAGATAATGCCAAAGCTCCTCCCAGCAAAACCGCCGCCACGGCTCTCGGAGCCCGGATTTCTCTGACAATATCTCCATAAGTCGCATCGGCTCCCTCTCCCCACAGAATCTTGGGAATTTCTGATATGGGGACATTTACGCTTCCTATACATAGATTCAAGATAAGGAAAATAACCACAAGTACAATCACAACGATGAATGCTGCGCAATATCTTTTTTGTTTCATTCTTATCACTCCAGCTTATAAATATAGGTCAGATCTTCTTCGTTGTCATGCAGCATGCCATGGATGTCCCTGATAATAGTTCCCAACTCCATCGTCGACTGATATAAATTCTTCGTGGTACAGTAGACATTTTCCTCCTGTACCGCTTTGAAATTTTTCAGAAGCTGGCTCTTCCCGAGTAATTCTTCAATTGTCCTAATCTCCCCGTCTATGGTACTGTTGTAGATAATATAATCCGCATCCTTCGCCTGGGCATAAAATTCTTCCATCTGCATTGTTATGGTAGAAGAAGTACTGTCCTCATCTCCTGTATCCTGAATCACATACTCACCTCCGGCCATCTCAATCATCTTTGAAAGATAATCTTCCGGTCTGCGCACATTTGCCTCACCATTCGCAGTGATATAGAAAAACGCCACCGTCTTGCCAGTCTGCTCGGAATCACTCACAGTCTCAAAAGCCTCTTTTTCCGATGCAAAAGCTTCCTCTGCCTCCTTCTCATGTCCCGTGAGCAGTCCATAGAGCTTCACCCACTCTGTTCTTCCCAGAGGGTTTTCCTCATAACTGGAATAATCTACCAGAACAGGAATCCCGAACTTTTCCAACTGCTCTTGAACTTCCGGTGTATGATAAATCATGGTGTTCTCAATGGCAAGGTCACACCCTTCTTCCAGAATTTTCTCATAATCCGGTGCAGAATATTTTCCAGCATATAAAATATCCTCGGACTGCATCGCCTTTCGGGCATCTTCGATGTACCATCCATTTTCCTGAAGTCCACTGAACCGAATACTGTCCAGACTGTCCAGTGAGACAAACATATCCATGACCGCAGAAGCCACAAGATAAATGTTTTCCACGGGTTTTTGAAGAACCACAATTTCTTCACTCAAATCAGAAGGCTCCGTCTCTCCTTCAGGGATCACAAGATATTGACTGCCATCAGAAATCGTAATCAGAGCATAATCCTTCTTATAGTAATCCACTGCAAATTCCCGGGCATAAGATAATTCCATACTATGATCAAAATTTAATTCTTCACTGATATCTGTATTTCTTTGATCCAATGAGAAAGCCTCACGCGCTTTGCCGCACCCAGACAGAACGAATAACAAAATCATACTGAACAATACTATGAACCATTTCCTATTCATTCTTCTTACCATTCTTTCGTTTAATTTGAACGATTGCAATGCCTATGGCCACAATTCCGATCACAACTCCCGGAAGCATCTTTCCGGCAGATACTTTCCCTCCTCCTGAAGATATCGAATTTTCATCAAAAGTTAATGTATATTCTACCTCATGGGGTACACTCATCGCCGTTGTATCACCAATCACTGTCATAGGCTCCCCGAATACGGTGATCGGAATCTCAAATGTTGAATTTCCTTCTTCATTGATAGGGAGATATTTCTCATTCTCCACCTTCATATAATCATAGCTTGAACTGTCCCACTGGATCTGCGCATAGGCATATCCATCTCTCACAATCAGAACAGCCGGTGTCACAATCTGTGCCCGTCCGGAGCCTCCTTCCATTTTTACTTCGATCGAATACTCTCCGTCTTCCAGATCTGTCTGCACTGCTTCTCCTGAAGCTCCCATACAGATCATCGAAGTCAACAGCAAAGATATCAGAACCATACAAAGATACGTAATGGCTTTTCTTTCTACTCCAGCTCTTTGTACTTTTTTCATTTCATTTCCTCAGCTACTGGATTTGACACACTGACTTTATGATCATACCAGGTGCCCTTAGTTCCTACCAAAGCCAGATCAAACTCCTCATCTAAGGACGGAACCGGAACATCAAAGCCATAGACTTCTTCTGTTATACCATCACTGTAGGTCACGGTATCCACGGTAGGCTCCAAAATTTCCGCACCTTTTTTCTGAGCGTCCTCAGCTAATCCCGGATAAAGATTTACAATATTTTTCGATGCCAGAGAAATATGAATCGTCATTTTTCCATTCTCCACCGTGAGAGTTCCTTTTCCATCACAGGCTTCATTTACATGAAACATGCTGCTGTCCGTATCAAAATCCGCCGAATAGACTCCATCCTCCAATACATTTCCGTCTTCTTTTGTTTCTGTCTCTCCCATTGCAGCACCTGCATGGGCAACATAAAGATCCTGAATGGCCTCAATGGATCCCAGTCCTTCAATCTGTGTCTTCACACTTTCAAACTTCCCGGAAGCCTCAAACATAGTTTTCCAGGAGTCGTCATCGTCACCAGCCATGTCATTATTCGCATGGTCGCCAGCTACAACCATCAATGGACGAAGAATTACTTTCGTATATCCTGCCTCCGAGACACTGTCAATCACTGCTTCACAGGAAGTCTCCGTTGGCTCCCCTTCTACCGTTCCAATGAATACATTCTCATATCCAAGCTCATCCATCTGAGTCTGCATCTGACTGTAGGAAACTTTCGCTGTGTGGGAAGTTCCATGTCCCATAAACACAAAGGCCACTCCATCTTTTTTTGCCGCATCCAGACTGTCATAACCTGCATCTGCCACGGCTTTTTCGGTAATAGCTTCTGCCACAGCCTTCTTATCCTCATTTACAACAGTGGCATCATTTCCCACTTCCCCCAGGAGCGGCTCTGCGATTTTCACGGAATCAAATTGATCGGCATAGGCTTCCACTGCTTCTGTCAACTCATCATATTCTGCTCCGTGCATCAGGTGCGTGGGCTGAACTACCAGGTTTTTCACACCATTGTCCACTGCACGCTCCAATGCCTGCTGCATATTGTCAATCTTCTCTCCGTCTCTGGCCTGGATATGATTGATGATAATCTGAGCAGTAAAAGCTCTTCTCACTGAATAATCCGGATAGGCTTCCTGCAGCTTGTCTTCAATGGATTTAATGTCTTCCACACGACTGTCATTAAAGGAAGTACCAAAACTTACTACTAACAGCTCATTCTCTCCAATCTCATCCCCGTTGCGCGGATCATCTTTCGATGCATCTCCAGTATCTCTGCCAAAATAGTCAGGATCTGCAAATTCTCCGGACACCAATTCTTTCTGTGTATCAGTCAGAGCGTCCCAGGCTGCTTTGGCTTCCTCACACTGTGCATCCGTCTGATCGGTTCTCTCCTGAACATAAATCCCGTCAATCAGGTCTGCCACGTGATCTGCCGCCTCCTGATCTGAAGTTTTCCCGGAGGAATCGGAAGACGCCTCTTCCTCCTGTGTGGTTTCTTCCACGGCAGAATCACTGCTGCTCTGCGTACTGCCTCCGGCACATCCAGCCGCCAAAGAGCAGGATACGGCCACTGCGCACAACAAAATAGCTACTTTTCTGTTTCTCATTTTTTTCTCTCCTTTTTTCTTAGATTTGCAGTTTATCTGAAATCAAATAAAAAACGATACGAAAAAAATAAATCCAACGCATAGACGCAGTTGGATTGTCGAAAACAGTTTTTTCGGTACAATCAAACCTCGTGATCTGGAATTTAAAATCCCCGTACCACAGCTGGCAGGTCTCCTGGCTCACAGATTAAAACACGTATCGCAGCCTTCCCAATTTCTCAGTGACATATTTTGCGATACATTCCTGTATACAGTGACGAGATCGCACAGGCTTCTCACCTGTTTCCCTATTCTCCGCAAGCCGTAGCCTGCGGCACCAACTGTTTATTTAATTTTCAAATAATTTGCTGGTTCAAGTATAACATTGCGTTTTTTCTTTTTCAAGTCAAAATTTTCTTCTCTTCATTTATTTCATTTATTATTTTTTGAATATTTTCCAATATCATAAAGAGGCATTTGTCTTTCCACCGACAAATGCCTCTCTTCTTTTCATTACATCACTTCATAAGTTTTTTACTGATTATTTCCATATTTCCACTCGGATTTTCTCATCTCTTCAATAGCATCAGATACCAAGCCCACAAGAATATCCAACATCTGGTTTCCTTTTTCAATGGTAGCCTTGGTGGGATCACCGGTTGCTCCAGTCTTGGTGATCTCTTTGATATCCCAGATAATATCTGTGGTCTTATTCACATCAATCACTTTTTCCGGAACCTGACTCTCAGCATATTCCAGATTCACCAGATCCGGACGTACTGCCATCATAATGGAAGTCTCACCTTCTCCGCCATGTCCCAAACCATTCCACACTTCAAACCGGTCACCCATGATCGGACCGACTTTGTTCCACCATGCAGGCATGTACAGGAATCTTGCGTCTTTGTGGCGATCTTTTACATTGTGCGCTGCAATCTCCAGAGCCGGAATATTCCCATCATGTCCATTCAGAATATAGATATGCTTGATTCCATTGTTAATCAGGCTCTCAAAGATATCTTCCGCGATCGCAATCTCCGTATCGTAGCGAAGAGTCACAGACATGGGGTACTGGTTGTAGTGAATCGAGGTTCCAAAAGGTACACTGGGAACGACCACTACTTTATCCAATTTCTCGGCAACTCTTTTTGCTACCTCTGTGGGAACAAAATAGTCTGGTCCCAGACAGCAGTGCCATCCATGGCTTTCGCAAGAACCAAAACAGGTGATTGCCGTCCACTGGTCTGCTTCTTCCAGCATGGCTTTTACTTCCAATGCGCTGAATTCATTCAAAAATACTTTTTTCATTTTGATCCGCTCCTTTACCGCTTTTTATATTTCTATCATAATGTGTTCATTAGTTTGGCATCTTCCTTTTTATCCGGAAGGATCTGATAAAGAACATAATAGATGAAAATCGAAATAATCATTGCCACCAAACCTGCCGGAAGATTAAAAGGCAGAGGCATTACGTACTGGAAAATATATCCAAGGATTGCTCCGATAATAAAGGTAAGTACACCTGCCAGACGCCATTTCGGCTGTGTATGTAAAAGCTTGTTGTCATATTTTTTACGCCCGATCAGATAATAATCTGCCAGAATCGGCGCACAAAGAGGCGGCGCCATAGCACCTAAGATATTGATAAAGTCAGCAAAAAAGATCTGGTAAAAACCAATCGCGCCGAGAATCGTCCCCAGAATACCACAGACCACAACAATCGGCTTTCTGCCTACCTTCATACCAAGGGAATCAAAAATTGGACCCATATACAAAGAATTGCAGTATAATTCGCTATTGTCTGTGGTCCAAAGTGATGTTGTCCAAGTGAATACTGCCACCAATGCCAAAATTACACTGAATCCCATCATCCATGCTACATAATTGTATTGTTCCACTGTCACGCTTCCAATATATCCTACAAAATTGAGCAGCGGATTGGTAAATACAAAACAGGCTGCTGCGCACCACCAGACTGCCTTACGACTCTTGTTAAAACGAAACATATCTACGCCCATCACAGCTCCGGCTACCCAGCTTCCGACAATCGCATTGATGCCCGTTCCAATTCCAAGGCCACCAAGTTTTCCTGCTTTTTGTGCGAAAACACCGACACCTCCGCCATCCATGATCATTCCCACACCGGCAATCAAAGCCACAATCAGAATAATCGGACAGACCACATTCGCAATCTTCTCAATGGCAGACATTCCGCGTGCCGCACTGACTGTGAACACGACACCCCAGAATATCACAGCGATCAACACTTCCAATGTAATGTCCGCAACACCTGTATAACCCCAATCTGACGGGCTGAATACAGTGATTCCTGTGGGATTTCCTAGAAATCCACCCCAGATATCTGCCACCATACCCACGATATTGGCAAACCATCCAAACGTTAGTATCGCCATCACTGCCATAGGAATGATGAATCCTTTACTTCCGTAGGAATAACGCGAAATCAAAGATAGATTCAGACCTGTCTTCTGAGCGGCAATACCAAGAAATGCCGTCATAATTAACAGCGACCCCTCTCCGATGATAATCGCCAAAATTGCATCCATCAGATTCAGACCAGGTGCGCCTCCATAACCAGCCAACGTACCTCCGACAAAAAGTCCTGTCGCACAGTAACCAAATCCTACCCACACCATAATCTGGCTATAAGTAGATCGACGTTTGTTCTGCGGCACTGCCTCCAGCATATACTCTTCATCCACTGCCTCTTCTGTAACCACATTTTTCTCATGCTTCTGCATAAAAGACCTCCCTCCCGGTATCTTTCCTTTAATTTTTGTGCCAGAATATCTCGACACTTTATTGATTTTCCAGCGTTACTTCGCCGGCATAATCCGTCTTAAAAATTTCTCTTACCTTCTGCGGATCCTCTGTCTGTCCCAGTGCCCACATCAGTTTGGTCACAATAGCCTCCGTCGTCATATCCCTTCCCGGAATAATTCCGCATTCCAGAAGTTTTCTTCCCACCTCATAGAGGGAAAAATCGCTCTTCTCATAGAGACACTGGCTGCACGCCACGATACTAATTCCGCTCTCAACCAATTCCCTCAGTTTGGGAATCAGATTTCTTCTCTCAAAATGCGTACCCCCTGCGCCAAAGGCTTCAATCACAATTCCCCGGTACTTCATTTCCTTTAGTCTGTCAAAAATCTGCGGATTTGTTCCGGGGATTAATTTCAGCAAAAAAACATCTGCGCACAATTCTTTTTTCAGGCAAAATGGTTCTCTTGTATCTTTTGTCTGCCGATGATAAATGTGCAGACCATCTGCGCTCACCTCGCCGATATAAGGGGCACTGATACTCTCAAAAGCATTAAATCCCATCGTACGCACTTTCACTGCCCGGCAGCCATTGATAATTTTGTCATCGAAAGCAATCGTCACACCTTTAATCCCTTGATCTACCGCCGCAAAAGCTGTCTGCAGATTTCTCTTGGCATCAGTAAACATTCTCTCAATAGGGATCTGCGCCCCGGTCAAAACCGCCGGTTTTTGAAGGTTCTGCAGCATATAGCTGAGAGCTGACGCAGTATAAGCCATCGTGTCGGTTCCATGAGTGATGATAATTCCATCATAATATGGAAGTTTTTCTGCGACAATCTGGGCGATATACTGCCACTCTTCCGGCTGAATATTCGAACTATCCAGGTTCAAAATATCCTGACTGTCAATCTGAAAATAATCTTTTAACTCCGGCAGCATATGCAAAAGATCTTCGCAGTGAATTCCTGGAGTGAGACCCTGTCCGCTCTCTCTGGCTGCGATGGTGCCCCCAGTAGTCAACAGTAATACTTTTTTCATAACACCGTCTCTCATCTCTCCCTCTTAAAGTATAATCGATATTCTACGCCTTCCAGTTCTTCTTCCACATACTCCTGCGCCCGTTCCACATTTCGCTCAATCAAGGCATCCACCAACTTTAAGTGAGCTTCCATCAGACTCTTAGCCTTAGAACTTTTCCAATCCTTCACCAGAACACGCCGAAGCTTATTAAGAGTTCCTTCAAGGGCTGACATCAAATAAGAATTCCTTGAGAGATAGGCTACGGACATGTGAAACTGCATATTCATTGCACTATATTCCTGATAGGAATTCCCTTCCACCATGCTGACCTGTTGTTTCGCAAAATCCCGCAGACTTTTAAGTTCCTCATCTGTGGCGTACTGAATGGCCATCTGCGCCGATGCTTTCTCAAGAATTCCGCGAAATTGAATGAGGCTTTGCAGTTCCGTGACAGAGATTCCTTTCACCAGATACCCTTTGTTTGGTATCTTCTCCAAAAATCCTTCCACACACAGATAATTCAGGGCTTCTCTGGATGGAGTCTTGCTCACGCCAAATTTCTTGGAAATTTCAGCTTCTGTGATTACGTCATTTTCTTCATAGTTCCAATTGATGATGTCATTTCTCAAAGCTTCCAACACACATTCCGTCATTGATTGCCGCTTTGCCATCCGCGCCCTCCTTCCACTCTCCTCATACGTAAATCGCTAATAATATACTAGTAATATATCACTAATACATTTCCCATACATCATACTTCTTATTTTCTGTCTTGTCAATATTTTCTGTTAAATTCATATTTTTATTTATTATATAATAATTTTTCTCCTTTTGCATTGAATATAATGAATAATTCCATTTTTTAAAAAATAAAATCTGATCCCTCATCTGATAATTTTCCAAACCCGATTGTAACTGTCAAAAAGATACGCTATACTTTGTTTAGGCAAAAGGCTCTCGCCTGAAGCTTAAAATTTCATATATCGAGGGAACCCTCTTCGTGGTTCCTGACAAAATACAGATTTCGGAGGACTCCCATGCAATATATCAGTTTCTATTCCTCTCCTCTGGGAAGGATTCTTCTGGCCGCGGATGAAATCGGTCTGGCTGGCCTGTGGTTTGAAGGACAAAAATATTATGCTCTTGGCCTTGAAAAGAATCCAAGAGAACAGGAACTTCCCATATTTGACAGAGCGAAACGCTGGCTGAACATCTATTTTTCCGGAAAAGAGCCGGATTTTTCGGTACCCTTACACCCTTCGGGAACTTCTTTTCAAATGGAAGTGTGGAACATTCTTTGCTCCATTCCCTATGGTCAGACGAGAACCTACGGCGAGATCGCAAAGCAGCTGGCCGCAGAGAAAAAGATTTCCCATATGTCCGCACAGGCCGTAGGCGGTGCAGTCGGGCATAACAAAATATCCATTCTCATCCCCTGCCACCGGGTTGTGGGCACAAACGGCAGCCTGACGGGCTACGCAGGCGGTATCGATAAGAAAATGCGGCTTCTGACTCTGGAAAAGAAAGGGACCTGGAAATGAAGATACTCGTTGTAGAAGACGATTTGACAATACAGACACAATTGAAAAATCTTTTATCCGGCAATGGATATGAGGTTGGTATCGTTACCGATTTTTCAAAAGTAATCGAACAGCTGAAAGATTTCGCACCCCATTTGATTTTATTGGATATCAAACTACCAGAAAACAGCGGTTTCGAAATATGTTCTCAAATCCGCAGCTTCTCCGATATTCCAATTGTATTTGTGACCAGCAGCAACACGGATATGGATGAACTGAACAGCATCATGCTGGGTGGAGACGCATTCATTACAAAGCCGTACAATACAGCGATCTTACTTGCCAAAATTGCCTCCCTGCTGCGGCGGGCATACGCTTCCGGGCGGGCCGAAATACTCACATGGAATGGGGCAGCCTTACATTTGGAAAGCGGCTTCATAGAATACCATGGGTTCAGAGCTGATCTCACAAAAAATGAAATGAAAATCCTCTACTACCTTTTTAAAAACGCAGGAAAAATCTGTTCCCGCAGCGATATTGTGGATTTTCTCTGGGACAGCCAGCTTTATATTGACGACAATGCCTTGAGTGTCAACATCACCCGCATTCGTGAAAAACTGACATCCATTGGTTTGAGCAATTTTATCAAAACAAAGCACCGACAGGGGTACACCTTATGAAAGGAATACATTATCTGAAGAACCAGCTGCCCGTCATCCTCATCAACCTGCTGGGCATGCTTGCCCTTGCCTTATTTTTGGCTGCAGGCGGCACCCCCGTTTCAAGTATTTTGTTCCTTCTCCTAGTCTGGCTTCTGGTTCTTGTGCTCTGTCTTCTGTCTTTTTACTTCTCTCGAAAAAAATATCTGAATCAGTTACTGGATATGACAGAGCAATTGGAAGAACGATATCTGCTGCCGGAAATTATGCATCTGCCTCCAAGGGCCGATGATCAGGTTTTCTATCGGATTATGAAAATGTCTGAAAAATCTATGCTGGAGCGGATAAACGAGGTACAAAGAGAACGAAAAGAATACAAAGAATACATTGAACAGTGGATACATGAGGTGAAAACGCCGATCACGGCAGCAAAATTAATCTGTGAAAATAACCGTTCTCCCTTTACCAGGGAATTGATGGCCAAACTGGAGGATATCAACCGCTTTACCGAACAGGCTTTGTACTACGCACGGAGCGAACATACAGAAAAAGATTATTCCGTCCGTGAAATCTCCCTTAACAAGGTGGTCCATGAAGCGATCGCAGATAATAAATATCTTTTGCGGCAAAATCATGTGACGATTACCGTAGACGACATGGAACACCGCGTATATTCCGATGATAAGTGGATACGCTTCATTTTAAACCAGATCATCAGCAATGCAGTGAAATATCACACAGACCAGCCGGCTCTGCATTTTTTTGCTTTGAAAGAAAAGAATCAGGTTATCCTATCGGTTGAAGATAATGGCATAGGCATTCCAAAAAGCGATCTGCCCCGCATTTTTGAAAAAGGGTTCACAGGACAAAACGGGAGGACAATTCACAGCTCCACCGGGATTGGCCTGTATCTTTGCAGACGGCTTTGCGATAAACTGGGAATTGGCATTTGGGCTGCTTCCAAAGGGAAAGGAACCACCATTTCTCTTGCCTTCCATACGAATGATTTTATCACCGGGGTGCAGGGCTGATATGCTCTGCACTTCTTACATTTCTGTAAGAACTGTGTAAGAAAACTTGATACAAAAGGCCCCAAATATGAATTACCATAAAAGCATAAGAAGATTCAAATAGGAAGGAGTCAAAGCCCCATGTATGCGAAACTTGTTCTAAAAAATGCGAAACAGTCTGCGAAAGACTATTTGGTTTATATTGTAACCATGACCATCTGCGTCACACTCTTTTACTCGTTTCTCTCGATTTCCAGCAGTTATTATCAGCCGGATATCGGAAGTGAATACAACTTTACCCTTCTTAGCGATGGAATGAAAATAGCAATCTGTGCAGTCACTCTAGTTCTTCTGTTTCTAATACGTTTCGTCAATCATTATATGCTGAGACGCAGACAAAAAGAGTTCGCAGTCCAGTCCGTTCTGGGCATGGAACAGAAAACCATCGGCAGACTGTTCTTTGCAGAGACTTTCGTGATGGGAATGCTTTCGATTGTCATTGGAATTTTCCTCGGTGTGTTCTGTTCACAGTTTATCACAGCAATGCTGCTGACCTCCTATGGAAAAAACTACGAACTTTCATGGACATTGTTCCCAGACACGGTCTTTTTGACCGTCTCCTTTTTCGTGCTGAGTTTTCTCGTGGTAGGGCTGTTCAACACCCGCACCATTCGAAAAACAAAAATCATTGACATGTTTGCGGCAGACCGGAAGAATGAGCCTGAGTTGGAGAAAAGCCGCTGGATCCTAACAATAACCATTTTGTTTGAGCTATTCACAATATGGATGTTCGCCATAGGAGTGCAAAAACTCAGATTTTATTATGACAACCGTCTTGCCGTGCCGGTTCGGATCATGTTCTGGGCTAATCTCATCCTGCCCGCTGCAGCTTTACTCTGGTCTATTTTGTGGCTTATCCGTAAGAAAAAATATGGTTTTTCTAAATTTCTCTTCGGACTGTTGGTCTGCTCTGTCCTGAATGCCTGCACAGCAGCCAGCGTCCCGGCCTTCATCAATCAGTATGATCTTCCGCTGGGAGCCGGTACCCTCAACCAATACCTGCTGTTTCTCCTGGTTGACCTGATTTTTTTCATTTGTTCTCTGATTTATCTTGTCAGCAGTTTCATCGTCTTATGGAAAGAAAAATCACCGAAACATAAATACAAAGGTGAAAATTTATTCTTCTTCGGACAGGTTCTATCGAAACTGAATACCACCAGCAAAACCATGTCGCTGATCAGCGTGACATTGGTGCTCGCCATTTTTCTGTTTATCGCAGCCCCGGTTCTGACAGGGTGGGCCTCCGGCTATCTGGATGTCCGATCCATGTATGATGTGCAGATTTTTTCCAGATATAATGATGTGTATGAAGAGGAGAATCTTCCCCGTGATAATTATGAACTTGTGACAGACTACCTGGCAGAACACCATATCAAAACAGATGGCGACTGTCTATTCAGTCTCTATCTTCCAAAGAAAACGGATTTTCACAATCGGATGAAATATGACTTCCCTGTCACGGCAATTTCATTAAGCGATTACAACCAGATCCGGAAAATGCTGGGATACGATCCGATCACTCTTGCAGAACACGAATTCACAACACAGTGGAAAACCATTGTCACCGAGGAAGAACGAAATCTCTTTCTGGAAGAACATACGAGTATTATGACAGACGCCGGAGAATTGACTCTTTCCGGGCAATCCCACTACGAAGAGCCAATAGGAGAAACGGCATACAATTCCTACACGGATATTTTCTACGTGTTTCCGGACAGCGTCTGCGAAAAGCTGCTCCCGGTTATAAGGAACCGCTATATCATTACATCTGAAAATCTCTCCTATGAAACGGCGCGTGAATTGGAAGACGCTTTCTCGAACGCATATCCGGAGATTACTGATACCGGTGTCAATTACGCAATCCGCTTAAGTACCCTGCAGATCAACAGCACAAAGGCCAGTAATTTTGTTTTGCAAGCCACTATGCTCTACGGCGCTGTCGTGCTGATGGTCATCTGCCTCACCATCCTGTCCCTGCAGCAGCTCCTGGACGCGGATAAATACCAGTATCGTTTCTCTGTTCTGAGAAAGCTTGGCGTCGAAGAACGGCAAATCCAAAAACTTGTGCTGAAACAATTGGGGGTTTGGTTCGGACTTCCTATCCTCGTGGCAGCCTCCGTCTCCGCTATTGTGACTGCTTACTTTATACAAACTGTCTCGGCGGAAATCTCAGCTTACATCGGATTCGCAGCCTTACTGTCACAGATCGGCATGACTGTCGGTATTCTGCTGTTATTATTGATTTGTTATTTCCTCACTACATGGATACTGTTCGGGAATTCTATCGCTAAGCAATGAAGGGCAGCAGAAAGGGCCAATCGCACGAGGCAGATTGACCTTCCGACAAGATATCGCAATCGCTCACGGCTTTATCTCTTTTTAAGCCATTTAGTAATACATATACTTGCTATTCGCATACGATAGTGTTATAATGAAATCAAATAGAACACAGAAAGGAAGGATTTCTATGGCTTTGACAACTTTAACTGCAAGGGTAGATCAGAAAGATAAAGCTGACTTTGACAAATTTTGTTCCAATGTCGGGTTAAATACATCCACTGCTATCAATCTCTTTGTGAAAGCAGTTTTACGCGAAAAACGCATCCCATTTGAAATTGCCCAAGCTCCTGACCCATTTTTCTCCGAAACGAACATGGCTTATGTAAAAAAATCTGTCCAGGAACTGCGCGAAGGCAAAGGCACCGCACATGAACTGATTGAGGTGGAGGATGAGTGAAAAAATCTGGTCTGATGATGCCTGGGAAGACTATCTCTACTGGCAAACCCAGGACAAGAAAACCATTAAACGTATTAACCAACTCATAAAGGATATTGAACGCAACGGCTGCATGGAAGGAATCGGAAAACCCGAACCCCTTACCGGTGACCTTCAGGGTGAGTACAGCCGCAGGATCAACGACAGAGACCGCCTGGTCTATCATATGGAAAACGGACGCATCTATATTGCTCACTGTCGAGGCCACTATGGAGATAAGTAAGCCGTTGAGGGTGTCGCAAAATCATCAAACTAGATGATTGAGCGGCACCCTCTTTTACCCCATACTCTGCATCATAAACGCTCTTTGCTCCACCCTGCCACAGTCAAAATTGAAAAAATAACTATTTCTGCCGCGGCCGCCCCCATCATAAGAAATGGTGTCCAGATGGCCTGATTTCCTGCGAAGGCAAAATTCGTATCGATGATTGCATAGGTGAAACTGTTGGACAACCCGACACCGCCGGAGGGAAGAATGCTGCAGATCCAATTTCCCAGATTTCCATCCAACATCATATAGAGCAGAATCGGTATGAGAAGGAAAAGAAAGGCCGTCACCCCCGAAGCGAACACACTCTTCATCCGACCAGATAAAAATAAGGTAAAACATACAGTCGACAGCAAAGTCACATACCCCGCAGCCGCAATCAAAAGCTCTGCCTGCCCTATATTCAAGGGAAGAAAGGCTATCGCGGTCCAGAGAATCTGCAAGGAAGTCTTAAGGCTCTGAAATCCAAAGGGAAGATTTACCAAAAGAAGAAAAAGACTGATTCCCGCCACATACATAACTGTCACAACCGTGAGACCGGCCAGAATTCTTCCCCAGGCCAGGCGTCTTTTTCCATATCTGGTGCACCTGAGAATCTGATCTGCCTGCGTCTGCCGGTCACTGGCAAACACAGGAGCCATCAATATCGTTCCAATCACCACCAGAAGAAAGGTACAGATTCCCACATACTCCAAGGCATCCGGTCGGATCCCAGGGTAATATACAAATGGCATTTTAACATGGTCATAAAATCTCTCCGCCAGTGCTACAGCGCTGTCTCCTCTGGCTGTATGCCCATTCTCCAGATAGAGAAGTTCTCTCACATGACGTCTGCACTGTTCATAAAAGCCTTTTGCATCCGCAACCGTCAATTCATTCAGATCCGGCCCGATTCCAGTATCCGGATCTGCGTATACCTCTCGAATCCGGCTTAGAAAACCATTAATTCCACTGACATACTTATAGTAATCCACTGCCTGTACCCGTTCATCATAAATGCCATCCGGGAGCCCTCCTTCATAGGAGGAGGCAAAATCCTGATACTGCTCCACTGCTTCGCTCAGCTTTTCTTCTGTGATGGCTCCTTGAAAATCTCCCTGATTTTTTTGGATCATCTCAATGGCTTTTCTGCCGCTGACCTTGATTTCCTCTCCTTCACGATTCTCATAGACATAGTCAACAAATGACTGAGGAAAGTAGGCCAAAAGTGCAGAAACGAGAATCGCAGCCAGGAACAGGATCTGTACCGATCTTGTCTTCACAATCCTCTTTAACTCTGCCTGATAAACTCTCATCTTATCACCTCCTCCTGGGGAAATAGCCACAGATAGAGATCTTCCAGCCTTGGCACACAGGGTTTTGACCCCTGAAGCACAGGATGTTCTGACAGATAGCGGATATGAATTGTCTGCTCCTCCTCATGACGGATATTGACGATGCGCGCCTGTCTTTCATAAGCAGGGAGCTCTTCCTCCGATATCACCGCTGACCAGACTTTGCCCTTCATTTTCTGAACCAATTCTTCTGTGGATCCCACAGCAATGACTTTTCCATCTTTCATAATCGCATTGCGGGAGGCAATATATTCCACATCTGATACAATATGAGTGGAAATCAGCACAATCCGGTCAGAAGCAAAGGCTGACAACAGATTTCTGAATTTTACCCGTTCTCCCGGATCCAGACCGCTGGTCGGCTCATCCAAAATCAGAATCTCCGGATCATTCAGAAGCGCCTGGGCAATCCCCACACGCCGTTTCATTCCACCTGAGAGTTTTACAATCTTCTTTTTTCTGACGTCTGTCAGATGAAACACCTCCAAAAGCTGTTCAATCTTTTGAGCTGTCTCCTTCTTTGCCATCCCTTTTAACGCGCCAATGTAATCCAGATAATCCCATACGGTGAATTCTGGATAAAAACCAAATTCCTGAGGCAGATAGCCAAAAACATTTCGATACTGTTCTCCCAAAATTTTAATATCCACGCCATCATATTCCACTTTGCCAGACGTGGGTCTGATCAGCCCGGCTGCCATGCGCATCAAAGTTGTCTTTCCTGCTCCGTTAGCACCTAATAACCCCCAGACCCCCGGGGTAATCGTCAAATCTACATGGTTCACTGCCGTCTTGTCTTGAAATCGTTTTGTCAAATCTCTTATGCCAAGCTCCATTGTTTTTTCTCCTCCTTTTCCAACAACCAAATTTGTACCACACATGCCATTGCGGCGGCTGTGCACAAGAACCATACAGGAATATCCGTTATCAAATATCCGTTTTCCATGCTCCATTTCCTGACCATCACAAATAATAGCAGTAACAAAATCCCGGCGCCGCTGCACTGGATTAGAAACTGATTCCATCTTGCTTTCCGCAGGAAATATAGAATCAAACTTCCCATGAGAAGAAACGGAAACAGAAGATAAATTCCCAATTCCTGAAGTCTTGCCAGCTTGCTCAGATACATGTAAACTCCAATTCCCGTCATCATCACCATTGTACCTGCTCCTGTGATCATCAGCCGCGCCAGATAAATCCGGACTTTAGAATAACAGGCTGCCGCTTCTATCTCTGCCATTTTCCAGCGGACGGGACGAAGCAGCAAAGGAACATTACTCCATGCTGCAAGAAGCCCACTCACACACAAAAAAGCAGAAAATCGAAGGGAAATCCCCATAGGATCTCCTGCCATCTGCACATCCCGCAGAATCTGCATCTGCATCCTTATAAGTCCCATTAAAATGAAACTCAGCACTGCCTGCAGAATCCATGTCTGCCTGCCCATATATGGAATCTGCCGAATGGCCAGCCGAAACAATTTGATACCCGCGCTTTTCTTTCTTGATTTTTGATAAACTGCCCTGGACTGAGCAATGGTCTCCTGCAGCTTCTCACGATTAAAAACAATATTCTTTTTCCAATCATGAAATTCCTGCTTTAACCAGTCCTCCGTATTCATAACAATTCCCCCTTCTTAATCCCCCTGGTCTTCATTTCTTTTTCCAGCATTTTCAATGCCCGGCGCAGTCGGGACTGCACCGTCCTGAGAGGAAGTCCTGTAATCTGCGCAATCTCCCTAAGCCGCAGTTCCTGAGAAAATCTCAAGATAACCAATTCTCCCAGTTCTTGTGGAAGAGACTGAATCAGTCTGAGAAAATCTTCCCGTTCCTCCACTTTTTGAATTTCCAAATCATCCGCAGGGACTTCCGAAGGAAGCATCTCCCACTGTTTTTTTCTGCAGATATCCACACAGGTATTTGATGCCACCTGATACAAAAAAGCGCGGAACTTCCCCTGATGCCGGTAATTTTTCAGAAATCGGAATACTTTCAAAAAAGTTTCCTGTACCGCATCCTCCGCCATCGTCCGATCTCTTAAACGAAAACAGCAATATCGGAAAATGTCACCGTAATACAGTTTTATCAGTTCATCAACTGCGGCGGAATCCCCGTTTTTCAGTTTTTTGAAAATTTCATCTTCTTGTTTCAAGATATATCCTCCCAAAGAGCTCTCTATCTTTTATAACGACAAAGTCCCCTCAAAATGATTCTATCCCCAAAATTTTTTTCATTTTTGCTGTCTTGCTTTTTGAGAAATCCTGAAATATACTGAAAGAAGTGACCAAAGAAAGGTGATAACTATGGTAAAGATTGCGATATGTGACGATGAAGAAAAGTCAGTTGTTTTACATGAGAAACTTGTGAAAGAATGTCTGCAGTCTGCAGGGATCCGTTATGAGATAACGACTTACACCCAAAGCCGCAGTCTGCTCTGTGATATCACTGACGATGCTTTTTTCTATGATTTGATTTTGCTGGACATTGAAATGCCTGGGATCAGCGGCATGGAAATTCCCAGACAGATCCAAAACTTTCTTCCCAATGTCCGAATTATCTTTGTGACCTCACACACAGAGTATGCGATTGACGCTTTTGAATTGTCCATCTTCCGCTATGTTCCAAAAAGCAATCTGGAAGCGAAACTAACCGCCGCCGTAACCGACGCTGCTAAACTGATTGAGCTGGAAGCCGGACAGGAATATATCATTCAGACGGCAAACCGTATGGAGAAAATTCCCTACAGAGATATCTTCTATATCCAGCGGGACGGAAAAAATGCCTGCATCGTATCCAGCACCGGAATCTCAAAAGTTCGCAAGAGTCTGCAGCAAGTATACCAGGAATTGAATGCACCGGAATTTCTCTTTACTGACCGCGGCTGCATCGTCAACATCATTCATATTATGAAAATCAGCGGCAGCACAGTGATTCTCAAAAATGGAGAACATCTTCCGATCAGCCGCTCTCACTTACAGGAGGTAAAGCAGAAAATCAACCGCTTCTGGGGGGCACATATATGACAGACAATATTCAAATTTTTTCTTACTTTTTCACCAATGAACTGCGTCTGCTTTTCGGTCTTTTCCTTATTGCAAGACCGGCAGGTTTTTCTCTGAAATGGAAAACACTGCTGCTGGCCGGGGCCGCCGGATGCCTTGTGAATATTTTACAGGCAGTCTTGTCACTGCCCTCTGTCGTCATATTGGCCTTTGAAGTGCTGATTATCACAGCAATCGCATGGTACTGCCGGCGGGAAAAGTTAAACCTTTTCCTCTTTTTGGCGATTTTCTATGAAATCGGTGTCGGGTTGTGGGACTTTTTGTCTCAAGCCGGTCTGGGTATCCTGCTCCATTCAGAAAAGTTTGTCCGCCCGGACACTTTGGAATCTTTAGCCGGAATCTGGCTGATCCGGTCAATCATGTTGGGAACTGCCCTGCTTCTGGCAAAACAACAGGAAAAATTATCTATGCATCTGATATCTGCTGTGATTGTTCTGGGTCTGTTTGGCACAGTCACACTCTCGGAACAGACGATCCTGCCGCTTCAAGAAGATCAAACCGGCACATGGATTATCCTCTCAATGGTGTTATTGTTTTCCGCATTGTTCTACCGTCTGATCCGGCAGCGGGAAATGGAACTGGAAATTGCACAGCTAAAACAAGAGCGGACAGATATTCTGGAACGGGATTACCAGACACTAAACCGCACTTATGCTGACAATGCCAAACTGTATCACGACCTGCACAATCATATCGAGACGATTTATCAATGTCTCACACAAGGAGATATCCCGGAGGCTGTGAAATACTGCGAGGACTTGCGAACTCCCATCCGTGACATTTCTCATACAGTCTGGACCGGCGACAAGACCGTTGACTATTTAATCAGCAGTAAAATAGCCCTGGCCAATCAGCAGCAGATAAGAACGAAAGTCAATATCGAATATCCTCATAATACGAATATCCGCAGCATTGATCTGACAACCATTTTGGGAAATCTATTGGACAACGCTTTGGAGGCGGCCACAATGGCCCCGGATGAGCTGCGGTTTCTCATCCTGACCATCCGGCGGATCAATGACATGCTGATTATCAAAGTACAAAACGGGTATGGCGATACTCCCACACAGGAAAACGGAAAACTGCAGACTTCTAAAACGGACAAAACCTTTCACGGCTGGGGTCTGAAAAGTGTGCAGACCGCGGCAGACCGCTATGACGGGGCTGTCAGCACTGATTACCAGGACGGCATCTTCCAGTCTGTTGTGACTTTGTCTTTTAAGCCTGTGAAAACAGAATCCTCTTTATTTTGACAAACGGCAGCTTGCCCGATGGCGGTCTGCTGTTTTTTCGTGGTCAAAACCCTACTGTTTGCGGACATTTCGGCAGAGCAGCCTGTTTTGATATATGCTTTAGCCATAAACAAAGAACCACGCCAATAAAAGATATCTATAAGGAGGATTTCCTATGCGTCATTTTTATTTTCGTTTAATTCTCGGCATCGTTTTTGTCATCTGCATGATTTACAGCTTGGTCACCAGGAACGTCCCATTTGCTCTTCTTTACCTGATCCTCGTCATCGTCTTTGGGAGCTCGGCCTACTCACTTTGGAAAAATAAAGAAAATAGGAGGTAAAGGTATGGCTGACAAATCACTTCTTTCCCTGAAGAATTTGAGCGTCTGGTACACCACCGGTCACCCCGTACTTTCTGATTTTTCTTTAGAGTTGGGAGCAAATGAAGTAGTTGGGCTGATCGGCCTGAACGGCGCCGGAAAAACCACTTTTATCAAAACTGTGGCCGGACTGCTTCAGAGCTATCGTCTGGACAGTGCAGTGTGGAACGGCCATTTATTTTCATTTCGGGACAGCTCATTCAAACGAAACCGGTATATTGTCTTTGCGGAAGATCGGTCATTTTCCTATTTCACCTTCCGGGAATATCTGGCATATGCGGCCGCATCCTACAACGTTTCTCTGCCGGATGTTTCCAGACTGGTAAAAGGCTTCCACTTCGAAGCTTATACCGATGTTCTCCTGAAGGATCTGTCCACCGGCAATCTGAAAAAAGCCTACCTGATCGCAGCATTTGCCCTGCATCCTAAGCTGCTACTCTTGGACGAACCTGTGAATGGGCTGGATTTCCAAAGTACAGAATTTTTATATCAGCTCATGGCCAGTTACAAGCAGTATGGGACACTCTTGTTTTCATCTCATATTTTGGAAAGTATCTGTCTTACTTCTGACCGTGTGCTGGTTTTGGAACAAGGCAGGATCAGCCGGACTTTTGACGGCGACAAGATTGCTGCCGGAAACATTCGGGAGGTATTGACCAATGATGAACACCTTGAAAGCACTCACTAAACAATTCTTGGGAGCAAAATATGAGAGCGCAAAAAAAGCCTGCTGGAGGCTTTGATTCTTTTTGCCGCAATCCATGCAGCGCAGTTTCGGATTGTGATTGCATCGTCAATCCTTTACCTGATTTCAACCCTTTTTACCGCTGGTGTCATGTGGCAGGTACTTACCGGGCGCCGGCACATGGAAACAATACAGGGAATGTTCTCGCTTCCCTTTGACAACCGCAGCTTTGTCTTTTCTTATGTGCTGGTATTGGGAGCACATACCTTGATTACCAAAACACTGTTGATCTGGGCATTATTCTTCGCTGCTGCAGCTTGGAATATGCGGGAAATTGTCCTCGCAGTTTTCTGTGGATGCATGGCGTGCACTACGGCGGCAGCAGGGTATCAGATGTACCGAAAAGGCCATGCTGTCTTTCCGCTTCTCTGGGCTTTCAGTATTCTGGCCGCGATTTTGACGGCACATCGATGGATCACAATTCTGGCGGCGGCAGCGGCAAGTTTTCTGGCAGCGATACTGTATCTTTTTTTCGCAGATGCCTACAATTTTTACTTTAACACTGCGGCCAAAAAAGCCATTTTGCATGCGGGCCATACCAGGGACATATTTGTTTATCTGATACGTTATCTGACGGCAAACAAAAGTTATCTTATCAACACAGCGGGACTGTGGGTGGCTGCCTGTTTTCTGCCCTTGCTGCTTGGTGAATTTCAGGGACTGAATATATTTCCCATCGGCCTTGCAATCCTTTGCCTGAACACCCCCATCTGCACACTGCTGTCTTGTGATCCAGATTTGGAACAGGCACTCCATATGCTCCCAGGACAAACGGTCCGGTTTTGTTGGAAATATTGTCTGTTTGTCTTCACAATCAATGGGATCGCATCTGGCATCTATCTTTGCAGCTGGCAGATTACAAACAACAAAGTTGGTTTGATTCATGTGGGAATGCTTCTTTTGTTCAATCTGCAAAGCGCTATTTTTTCAGTTCTTCTGGAATGGAAGTACCCGCTGCGCGACTGGAAAACAGAGAGCGATTTGTGGCACCATCCACGTAAATATCTCATCCCGCTGGTTATGCTGCTGGTTGCTGCACTTGTTGGAGCATGGCCCTTAGCACTCTGGATATGGGCTGCAATTTTGCTGGCAGAGTGCTGCATTTTGTTCTTCTTCGCGCATTATATGTCATAGGAAAAAGCTCTCACGCATCAGCGTGACAACTTCTTTCCTATGATATAAAAAAGCAGTCCATCTCAATCTTTCAAAGCTCCTCCATAATCTTTTGGATTGTCTCCACACTTTCCTCCAGGTCCTCCGCGATTTTCTCAGTAGAATAGTTTTTCTCTACCTTTTTTTGAACTAATTCCCTCAGCTTGTTTTTTTCTCCTTCCTTTCTGGCATCAATCTTTTCCAATTCTCTTTCTTCCCATTCCTGCATATATCGGACACCTACCTCTTCATCATCCTTGAGCGCTTCCACCTTTTCCCGCAGTCTCTGGATTTTCTCACTTTCCGGCTTTCTCCCCCTGTCATTGGTATGTTCCATAAAATACAGAAGCTCTGCCTATTGAAATCTGCTGCTATAAATCATCAATGTTGATTTCGTATTTATCTTCAATGAGTATGTAGTTTACTTTATATTTTTTTGCATTCTTTAATATCTCTGCATTGTCTGTCAAAGCACTCTCCATAGTATACCATTCATCATCTGAACGATTTTCAATGATATTTGCATATGCACTTATGTCTCCAAAATGACTTCTAATATATTTCTCACTCATTATAAGGCAAAAATATTTAATACTTTTAAGATATTCAGGTTTAAAGTCTTTTTCCCAATCGAATGGAATATAACAACCCTCAACAATTAAATTCTGCTTATTTTCTATAGCAGTTTTAATCATCTCACGAACAATAGGCCATAAGTATACAGTTAAATCCTTATCTGCACTCGTTGGTGTGAGTTCTGTATTTCCACTGCGAATCAATCCCATTTTCAAATGGTCAATGGATAAATATGAGTATTTATATTTTTCAAGCAATTTTTGAGCAAGTACTGTTTTGCCTGTATGTGATGCTCCTGTAATTAAAACAATCATCTCTTTTATCCTCACGAAGTTCCATTTGTTGCTGGCAGATCCTTCATTCTACCCTCTCAAAAATCTGAATCACTTCTAAAAACATTCTACTGCAACCTTTCAAAGACTCTCTATAATCTTTTGGATTGTCTCTACACTTTCCTCCAGGTCCTCCGCGATCTTCTCCGCAGAATAATTTTTCTCTACCTTTTTTTGAACTAATTTCCTCAGCTTGTTTTGTTCTCCTTCTAATAGACCACGTTCCATGCCTTCCCTTCTT